>Ga0222714_10003510_pt1 | contig 15895 bp, 19 predicted proteins | sample C33_3DmetaG_FD_165048 | JGI IMG/M metagenome (GOLD analysis project Ga0222714, IMG submission 165048) | Estuarine water microbial communities from San Francisco Bay, California, United States - C33_3D | ecosystem: Environmental > Aquatic > Marine > Unclassified | place: USA: California...
TAAGTTGGTAAGTGCGTTTTGCATCAAAATATGGTCGCCGTGTGCTACATCTACGCATAGAATTCTGGCCCCTAAACTAACTAGTCGCTTTGCACGTTCTAGATAATCTCCACTAATTCCTATTGCAAATCCTACTTTATCGGCAGAAACATTCTCAAAGATAGTCTCTGCCATTTCACATTGTTTATCTACTGTATTGTATCTATGGACAATTCCAAGACCACCCATTCTAGCCATAAGGATAGCCATTTTAACTTCGCAAATTGTGTCCATTGGAGAAGCGATAATTGGTAACTCAAATGATAAGCCTCTATCTTGGTCTAGCCAAGACTGAAGGCTAACCTCTTTACGAGATTCAATGTCGCTATACTGTGGAACCAAAAGCACATCATCATAAGTTAGAGTTTCAACAAATTTTGGTACACCATGAATGCTCATTTGACTCCTCACATTTTTTCGTTAAGATACGTTTCTAATTGTTTTTTAAAATATGACTCAGAAAACCCTGTACGTTCGTCTGGTTTATCTGGAAATTTCATAAGATGGGCGCGCTTTGCTGCGTCTTCCTCTTTTGGATTCACTATATAAACTTCTGGTACTCCGTCTATAACAAAAAACTTAGCCAAGTTTTTTTGTGTAACGGCATTTATATTTCCAAATTTAAATTTATCCTCATATTCATCGGCTATTCTTTCAAACAAAGGTTTGAAATTTTTACATAAAGGGCAGGTACTTGTAGTAAATTTAAGAACTACTGGTTTATCAGATGCCATTACGGTATCTTTAAAATTAAGAAAGGTTATCTCTGTAACATTACTTTGTTTTGGTCTTATCATCTTTTGTTGCCTCAATAAATTTGATATATCTATCTAGATACCATCGTGCTTTTTTCAAGTCTTCAAGAGCATCATTTTTATGCTCTGCTCTTGCAACATACTTAACTACATTTCCAAGATGAAAACCAAGTTTCCAATCTTCAATTGCATCAATTACTTCAATCTTTCCAGCATTGTAATGCTGTGGGTGATTTACTGCTTCTTTACTCATTGAATAATCCCCTTGCTTCATCTTCCAAATACGCCTTAACATTAGACCAACATTCGGGGCAATATAAGTTAACCCGTTCGCTCTGTGCGTAAACCGTGACCGACCACGTTGTAACGTGTTCTCTATTCTTTTTATCATAGTCTTTACTGCATCCTGTACATTTGTCTGGTAATTTACCAAAAAGAACACTCTTTTCTGCCATAGCCTGTTGGGCTTTTCTAATTTTTCTTGCGCTGCTCATATTATCGTCCTGTGCTTCCAAATCCACCAGCACCACGTTCTGTAGCAAGAAGAGAATCTACAAATTCAAACTCTTCGGTGCTAATCTTCTCTGGAATTGCTTGAGCGATTCTATCACCTAACTCAAAGTGAAAATACAACTGAGAGGTGTTGTGAAGAACTACCATCCACTCTCCTCTATAACTTGAATCAATAACTCCTGCAAGTACATTCACACCACTTTTAACTGCAAGACCAGAACGAGGAGCAACACGCATATAATACTCTGGACTGAATGAGGTAGAAATACCCACAGGTACTGCCATTCTTTCTCCGGGCGCAATTGAACCCTCTTCTGTAGCATATAGGTCGAATCCAGCGTTACCATTATCACGCTGTTTAAAATTAATAAACCCAGATTGTTTCATAACTTTTAGATTAAGACTCATTTGTTCCTCTTTTGAAAAATAATAGTTTCATCGCCGCTTTCATACATATGTTTAACTTTCGGCCAATCATCAACCATCTTCTTCCAAACATCAATTGGAATTTGAATCATGGCTTTATCATTTGATACCTCAAATTCATGACCCTGCACCATTAGATAGATGCTGCCATAATCAAAGATTTCTTGATATAGGTGATAATTTGGCCCATACGAAAGGCTTACTTTTGTACTCATGCTGCTGCCTTATTATGCATATCACGATAGCGGAAAAGTGCAAGCTCCTTCATCTTTGCTTCAATCATGATATCAACATCAAGACCGTGAGTATCGATATAGCGATACACATAATCCGAATGTGCTTGGGCAGGGCACTTGATTTTTTGCTCGGCAGAACGAGACTCTGAGTAATGTACGACAGGCTTGATGTTGCCCCATGTAGAAGCAGCGATATGAATTGCATCACGCTCAGAAGTACCACCAGTATTGAGTGAATGATGATGATAGTCAAAGACAATTGGAATACCTGTATGCTTGTGTACTAGATTATATAGTTCCTGCGTAGAATATAGTGAAGCCTTGTCGTCATTCTCAAGTGTAAAACGTGAACGAATTTTCTCGTCAAGCAACTCAAAATTGTGCAGAAACTGTGCAATAGCCATAGGCTTGTTCTTGTACGTCGCACCAACATGAATATTAATCTTGTTGTATGGAGTACGAGAAAGTCCCATCAAATCAAGAATATCTGCGTGTACCGTTAAGTCCTTGATGGTATTAGCAGTTACAGATGGATTAGAAGATGTGAGTTTGTTAAATGGACCGGGATGGAAAGTAAGTCGCTGATTGGTTGCGGTAGCATACTCCCCACACTTACGAAGCAAAGCTGAAACACGCTCAATGTTCGGGAGATTATAGATACCGAATTCGGATGCCCAAGGAACCATATCGGAGGACATACGATAGAACCCAATTCCGTTTGCTGTATTCCATTGTAGAATCTTATACAAGTCCACGAAATTCTGTTCGGCAAGTTGTGCGGCGTAATTAATCCCCCGTTCATTAAAAGTCTTCCTAATCATTGTCCGATTGGTAGTGACCTTGCGCTTGGCAGGTACATCGGAAAGAGTCATATTAATACAGGCATAGCCCAAGTTCTGTGTAGACACTAGAAACCCCTTGTGTATAGAAGACTATAGCACAAGGGGTTTCGGGGGTCAAGAAGTTTTTTTCTATACTTATAAATAGTCAGAATCAAAGATAGTGTTCCACTTTTGCTCTAAAGTATACATAACGCCAGAATGTAATTCGTGTGCATTATCCTCAAGCCAATCTTGGTCTACCCATCGATAATCATCATTTTCCCAATCTAATCTAACTGGTTTTGATTCAAATGATTCTGACACCTTTATAATAAAAGTAGTATATTTAAAGCCGTCTTCATCATCTTTATAAATAGTCTTATCGATTACATCATACTTATCTAATGATAAGCCAGTTTCTTCTTCTAGTTCACGAATGGCTGAATTTAGAGCAGATTCACCAGCATCAATAGCACCTCCGGGGATACCCCAAGTACCCCCTTCGGTAACCTCTTCTGAACGTAGAAGCAAGAATATACGCTCTCCAGTAGTTAGCAAGACACCGCTAGCTTTGTCTCCCCAATGACCTTTGGACGTATATTCTGTTTCTTTTAATGCCTCTCGGATAAGATTGGTTAAATATTCTTTAGTTATCTTCATGATAATTAAATAGTATTATGCAATCATTTTAAGCTGAGAAGTTACGGAACGCACAGAAAAACCCCAAGAATCATCGTAGTTTGGCTTTGCCATATAAACACGATTCTTGTGAACATGCTCATTTGGCTTTACACCCCAACAACGAACTTGTGTAAGTTTATTGGTATCATCAATAACTTCAAGAACAAGATAATCCTTGCCTGTCTGTGTACGCTTCTTGATTACGTTACGAACGATAAACCACGCTACTCCAAGCTCTTCGTCGTATTCTCCGATTGGTGGGACATATTTTTCCTCCAGACGTTTAGCAACATCTGTAGGCATAACCATAGAGACAGGATATTCGCCCGTAAGGTCTGTAATATACTCAATCTTTTCTTCATCGCTAAAATCTCCTTCTGGCTTATAAAGCTCAATGTTTTCATGTAGTTTCTTCTTGTTCTTTGGACGGTCAACTGCGACCGCAGACCAGAAGTGTTTAGCACCAGTAAAGCGGCTATCAATCAAACTATTACAAGCACCAGCACGAATAAGAACGTCAAGAGCCTTCTTGTTGAATTTACTGTAAGATACTGCCTCGTTAAAAAGGAGTTCTTCTGCACTCTTGAATGGACGGTTCTTCATAATCTGTTCCATCGCTGCTTCACCAAGACCCTTGATGCAAGTAAGGGGCTGAATCATTTCCTTACCATCCTCAGAGATTTCCCAAGTTGTACCAGACTTATTGATATCAAGCGGAGAAATGCTATAACCTAGAGACTTGACGAGGTTGATTGCCTTCTCTTTGCGATTGATTTTATCGTCCTTGTTTTGGTCTTGCTCAGACTCTTTCTCCAAAAAGGCACAAAGCCATTCGGACTCAAAGTAAGTGGCAAGCCAAGCACATTGATATGAAAGGACAGAATAGCAGACGGCGTGAGACTTATTGAAGCCGTAACCAGAGAAATACTCAAAGGTTTCCCAAAGCTGCTGTGCAGCCTTCTCCGCAAGCCCCTTGTCAACGCAGCCAGAAATGAACTTCGCGTGAATCTTGTCCTTCTCTTCAAAGCCCTTACCTGTTCCCTTCTTGGTAAGTAGTTTACGGAGTTTGTTACCTTCATCAAGCGATACGTCCTTTCCAAGCTTGTGGGCTAGAAGAGCAATTTGCTCTTGGAAAATAAGGAAGCCGTAAGTCTCCTTTGTTACTTCCTTGATTAGAGGATGTGCATAGCGCACCTTGTATGGGTTTTCCTTGGCATCTGCAAATTGCGTATCTACACCAGCAGATAGAGGTCCGGGGCGATAGATAGAGGTAATAGCAGAAAGGTCAATGATATTATTAGGCTTTACACGCTTGCAGAAATCCTGCGCTCCACGCTCTGTGAATTGAAATACTCCAACCCACTTACCTTCGTGGAAGATATTATCGTATACCTTCTTGTCAGAAAGATTGATTTTCTCTGGGTGTAGATTATCCTCATAGAACTTACGAACATCATCAAATGTTGGATTTGGGTTATTGTGGTGACGCTTGAGAATATGACGAATTGCAGTCTCAATCATCTTGAGAGTTGCAAGGCCAAGAATATCGAACTTAATGAAACCCATTGGCTCAAGGTGACGAACGTTTTGACCCTCTGACCAAGGAGTTTGACGTACACCATCAGAGTTAATAAGAGGCATATATTGGTCAAGATTCTCACCAACTACAACACCACCAGCGTGACGGGAACAGGAGCGAACCTGTCCGTAGAGAATATCAATATGTGTGGCAATATGAGGATACTTCGCAAGAAAGTCCTGTAGAGACTTGGAGTATTCCTTGACTTCCTCAAATGTAGGTACATATACACCAGCCTTCATGCCATGAGCCTTCTTCGCAAGCGGAGTGGCTTCTGACATCATTTTAGATGTTACCTCATTTACTTCCTTGAATGGAATATCGTAGAACTTGCTGATATCCTTGACGAGAGACTTGAGTTGTAGTGTATTCCAATTAGAAATAGGAACTACGGTAGTATCGCCCCACTCGTTGATAAGCTGCTCCTTAAGTACCATTGGGTCAGATACGTCATAGTCAATATCGGGAAACCCATCTTGATTCTTGGTCATAAAACGCTCAAAGAGTAGACCGTGCTTGATTGGGTCTACCTGTGTAATACCAAGCGAATATGTGACAAGAGAACCAGCCGCAGAGCCGCGTCCGGGGCCTGTAAGTTGAACTGCCATTGCACGGTCGCTAATAGCCTTCATGGTAAGAAAGTATTTAGAGAAATTCTGCTTCTCAATAATTTCCAATTCGTAAATCATACGGTTTACGTATTCCTCATTCGTAAACAGACCAAGTTTACGCAAGCCGTCAAATGCATAATTCTTTAAAGCCTCACCAGCAGTAAAACCAGCAGGTACGACGAAATCTGGCAGACGAACCGTAGTGTCTGGCATAAAGTTATCGATACGCTCATGTGCAATATGATAAGTGTTTGTGATAGACTCCATCACAAGCGAATCATCATAATCAGAATCAGCGGAATACTTCTTGTAAGCAGCCCACATTTGGTCGCCGTTCTTTGGATAAAGTTCGTAACCAATCTCTTCTACACCACTAGGAAGCTGGCCTTGTCCTTCAGCCCAATCGGGACGACCCTTACCTAGCCAACCAAGACGCTTGTAAAGCTCACGGTCTTTCCAAGCATCGGGATTAGGATAGTGACTGTCAGCAGTAGAAACAAGCTTGATGCCAAATTCATTATGCATTCTAATAATATACGAGTTAAGCTCATGCTGCTCTGGTACATTATTCCATTGAAGCTCACCATACCAACGGTCACCAAAAATACCCATCATACGCTTGGTTGTCTCACGGAAAGAAGCAAGAATGGCAGTTTCACCCTTCTCGCGATTCTCCCAATAACAACCAGCGTATACACCACCAAGACAAGCAGAAAGGGCAATTATGCCCTCATTATACTTCTCAAGTAGTGCGTAATCCATGCGTGGATAACGATAGAAATTCTCAGACTTATAAGACTCAGAAATGAGCTTAAAGATATTGTTTAGACCTTGCTGGTTTTGTGCAAGTAGAACAAGGTGACGACGACGATTGAGAACAGACTTGTTCTCCTTCTTTGTCGCAGCCTCGTCCTCTACCGTAGCACCCGAAATAGAATCATCGATGCTCTTATCTTCATCTGCCTTAATGCGCTCATATTCAGAACGCCACTCACTAATTGAAGGAATAAAGTAAGCTTCACAGCCAAAGATTGGCTTGAAGACCTTACCATCCTTCTTCATCTTTTTAGCATGAAGGACTTGATACGCAAGTCCATTCATATTACCGTGGTCTGTTAGTGCAAGTGCATCGGAGCCGTTGCCCCATGCAAAATCCATATGCTCTTGTGGATATCCAAGAGCATCAAAAATAGAACCTGCTACAGAATGTGCGTGAAGTCCGACAAACTTGATAGGCATACTTTCAACTCCATGTTTAGTAATCATATCCCGCTTCTTCTTCCTCGTCAACCTCATATTCTTGCCCATCACCAGACCAGTAGGCAATCTCACCGTTCTTAAGTGTTTGTTCTTCTTTAGTTTTTTCTTCATCTTTAACAACTGGTGGTTCATTGAATTGTTGCATAAGTTTACACTCCTTTAATTCACCATCTGTAAATTTAAGTCTCCAAGTGCTATAAGCACCATATATCTCAATCCATCCATGATAATCAATATCCATAAGCCCAATAAATTCTGCTTCCATAAGATGCCACTTGTGCTTACGTTTTGATTCTTCAACTGCATGGTATTTATATGCGCGTTTAATAAGCCTATTATCACGAATATGATAAGTTTCTAGCGCACTATCAAGGTCTTTAGTCTGATATTCACCAGCTTTTGGGCCATTTTGAATATCATTTTCAATCTCAATTGTATCAAACATTCCCATCTTCTTCTTCCTCGTTTAAAATAGAAAACTGTTCATAATGACGAGCAGATAAAAATACGGGTCTTTCGTATTTTAAATACCTGCATTGTTCAGTAGCCAAAAACTTACGATAAGAATCCCAAGAGCCGATATTATGATACCATCTAATGGGTCTTGTGACTAAATCACTTGGATTATAGTCTCCATATATCTTATCTAGTGTATATTCTTTTGCTTCATACCATTTTTCCTTTGGTAAAGGAATTAATTCTCCTTTATCATCGCGGTATGACTTTTTTGCTCCTGCCTTTATCTTATCAATAAATGAATTTATATCTGAAAATCTAAACGAAAAGCCGAGATACTCATTATCTCTGACTGACTTGTTATCAAATGTAGCCAGCACACGGTTACCTGCATACATTTGTTTCCGCAGCGGCTTTATAAACTTTGGCTCATAAGCACCAAATGGGAATGCAACATAGTACATTTGTGGTCGGGTGCCCTCACTAACTCTACTAGCAATATTATTAGCATAGGTTGCTCCATGTATAATTGAAAAACCGAGCGAATCGACTCTTCCTCTGTATTTCGCATGTACGGGAACATAAAAGATGGGGATTAATTTTTGCTGCTTCACGTTTCGTAAACGAAAAGCGTAATTACTAAATTTAAATCTAGAATATGCGGGGTCACTTATGAAGTCACGTATCCTATATTTTAGGATGGGTGAAACATCATCATTACACACAATCCAAATAGATGAACAACCAGCGTATGCACATTCTAATACTGCTCTTTCAACAGCCAAATAATTAGGTGCAATTGGCATCATAGAATCGTGCCATTCTAGTGCAAAGTCGGAACGTTCACCAGCAACAGGAATAATGCCAGCTATGTGCTTAACAGGTTTTTCCATATATAATCGACTTTTGGATTGGGGGTTAATTGATTGACTAGTGACTGTATAGTATAGTCACAAAACACAATGTTGTCAATAGATTCATAAACATTTCTTGGATGCTCTATGTCACTAGCAACTATCTGATAATGTACTTGCTTGTATCTTTGAATTGATTTATTCATATGATAGACGCCGTTTGCCTTGCCTTTGATATCGTATTTTTTGAATATATCTTTCAATTTAAAAATCAAAGCAAATTGTGTCAATTCTTCATGCATCTGCTGCACGGTATCAAAATGTGAGACTATACAGCCGTCTTTAAATCTCGCTTTCATTGTAGGTTCTAAAAACCACAATTCTTGTATTGGAGACTCTTCAGATAGCAGCAAATCATATTCATGTGGATACAATGAGTTAAATATTACCCATTCGTAAGAAGAAAACTTGCCCCTTGTTTCTTTTGGTGGCATCAATCCTTCTATACCTAAGTCGTCAAAAAGGTGTATGGTTTTTGCCTTTATCTTAATAAGTCGGTTATCTTTAATTATTCTGATATGGTCTTCTTCTACTCGCACAGAAGATGCATCGGTAATTGGAACCAATCCAACATGAGACAAACATATCATTAGATAATGCCAAAATTTATCTTTACGAGAGCCGACCAGTATATTACCATTGTTGGATTTAATATTTCTTGTTTCGGATTTCAAAAGATGAAATGCCAATGCTGGCTCAAAGTATTCAAATTCCTTTGGACACCTTGAGCCAGCAAAAAATACGGGATAACCCGTCATATATGAATATAATAATGCTTCTAAAGTAGAACCGATTATTATATTATCGTACTTATGAACTGTGTTTTTCATCCCTAATTCTACGGTAAGCACCGACAGTTTCTGGATACAAGTCTGTAACAATATCAAGAACCGCTTGTGCAACTTGTTGAATTTCCCATTGTGCGCCTTCATGCAAACGAAGGTCTACAAATTTAAGGATGTTACTCAAATTAGCTGAACCATAATATTCTGTATACATGGCTTGTGGAAGTACCATGCGGGCCTGTTCCTTACAAACACCGTTCTCTAAAAGTCTATTGTAGACTCGTAAGGAGTCTTTGAACAACCCTTCAACGACTGACGTAGCAGAATGACTGATATCGAGGCCAGAACTATAAAACTCTGGATTAAAGGTATCATCCGTCGAAGCTTGCCTGTTTGATTTGTGTTGTTTTCGGTATTCTTTTGGTTGGTAGAACTCAATATTAAACTCCGTATATCGTCTTGATATCTCGTTATAAGACCAAGTGCGATGCCTGTGGTGTTGTGACCGAACAAACAAAGGAACTTTAAATCTGAAAGTTACAAAGTTATGCTCTAACACAGAAGTATGACGGTGACGAATAAGATAATCCACAAGCTTTTTGTCAGCATCTTCTAATGTCTCCTTGTGTTTTCCAAATGATACGCGGGCACTATTGACTACTGTTAAGTCAGAACCCATATGTTCAACCAAATCGACCTTGCCGATTCCGTCACCATATAAATCGATAGATTTCATTTAGTCCTCTTTGTTAAGGGGGCCGTCTGCTGGTGGTTGCGCTTTAGTACCAAAATAATAAGCGAATACCATTAAGCAAGTTTGCTGAATAAACTCAAGCACTTTCAAAGACTCTTGACCATTTAGCAATTCAGTCGTTGGGCCAGCAACAAGTTTGTCGGCCACAAAAACACCAGCGATAAGAGCAAACATTGTAGTTACAAATTGAGTTAATGCTGAGTGGTCAGATGCAGCTTTACGGTAAATATACTGCACCAATCCAATAACTGCGGACACTATGGCTACTGCAAATACAATTGCAATCATCGTTGTACCATAAGTATCATAAAGACTTGGATAATCGCGAGTGCTATTACCGTTTACAACAGTTGATTCTTGTGTTTGTGTTACTGCATCAGTAATTTGGTCATTTACTGCATGTAACTGTTGTTGTGTTTCATGCATTTCTTGCAACACAACCTGCTCTTCTACAGTTGGCGTTGGAGCCACCTCTGGCGTGGCTTGTGGTACTGTTGGTTCCATCTTACTCCTCTGCCTCTGGGCCTACCGTACCGCGAAGAGTACGATAAGTTGAACGAAGCTCGTCAAAATCAACCTCTGCCTTCATAAGTCGGAAAGCACGAACAGCGGTCTTAATCTCTTCCTTGGATAGCCAGCCGTTCTCTACATACTCCTTACGCAAATCACGCTTCTGCTCCTTGAATGGCTCCATAGCATCCTCAATAGCAGCCATTGAACCGACATAATCTACGATGTAATCTTCCTTGGACTTTTCTGTTGCAGACATTAACCCTCCAGTTTGTTTAGTTTATCTAGCAAATCTGACATTTTCTTAGTTTCAACTTCTAACATGCGTTCATGATGCCAGCGTGAACGCTCAGTACGACTATTATCATGTATCTGTGATTGGTGCAACCTAATTGCTGCTTCACAAATCTTTATTTGGTTTTGTAGATTTTTCTTCTTACGATTTATCTCCAATTGTTCGTCCTGCATTTGTGAACCTCTTAGTATTATAACCATCATCGAAGAATGGAATCAAGAACTTTTTTTCTTTTTCTCCACTTCCAACACTAGAGAAGAAATCCTCTCTGCTTTGGACTGATTCGTCTGATAGAACAACTTCTTTCTTATCACCTATTGTACCACTTGGAGTGGTGGTGTCAATATAAATGAATGTCATAAATGGGTCGTCTTTCTTTTTTGTAGCGAAGATTACAGCTTCTTGTTTGAACTTATAACCTAAATCTACCATTTCGTGATATGCAATGTTTCTAATCAAAAATGAATTTTCTTTAGAACCACCAAACTTGCCACCAATCTTACTATATCCATAACCTCGTTTTTGCAACTCAGCTTCAAGCTCTGCATTTGCTTTGTTATTAAAAGTAGCGTCCGCTGGTTTACCTCTTGGGTTTTCAGCAGTCATAATTCCAAATTGGTATATACTTTCTTTTTGCCCTCTGACACTGTTGATTACCTGCGAATAACTACTCTCAACCAATGGTTGGTCAGTTTTCTCTTTCAACACTTCTTGAATAAGACCTTTGAGGTCTGATATGGTAATGCTAGTTGGCACGCTTAATCCTCCAATTTAGTAACGGATGCTATCACATAGTTTTCCGTAATTAAATAGTTGGTTTGTCCATTAATCTCTATTCTCTCAAGTAAGTGTGACGGAACCAATACTAAAGTCTCTGGTTCATATTTAAAATTGGAATCCTCAATAACTCTGACAATCTGATATTCTTCTGTTTTACCATTTTCATCTGGTATGTAGAAAGCTCTTTGCTGCTCTTCTTTCTTATCCTGTTCTACAGGTTCGACAAGCATGTACTTGTTTTTTGGTGATAGATAATACATATTCTTAACCCTCTAAAACTCTTCTATGAGTATTGAATTCTTGTTCTGTTAAAAAGCTTGTGACCCTACGTTCACAATGTTTGCAAACAAAATCAACTGCGATATTACCGCCAACACTAGCTTCAATTCTTCCTGTCTTAATCCAATAATGTGTTCTACTGTTTGGGTCAGTTTTATCACATCTTTTATCTCTTTCATGTTTTGGCAATAAGTAATTTAGTTTCATAACAAAGCCTCTATACGATTACATTTTATTGTAACCATATAGAGGCTGTTGTCAAGGGTTATTTATTATTTTATCCACATTTACTGTGTCCACAATCTCCACAGGTTGCACAACCATCTTGGTAAATAAGATTAGTTGAATTACATTCTGGACAAGCCTTTTGGCTACTTACCTTTGTACCGTCTGGAACATATTGTTTGAGAACTCTTGCAACACAGCGAGAGAATGAGAACATATCTGAGTCGGAGTCTTTTTGCATTTGCTCTACAACGTAATTGATTGGGGCACCATGACGTAATGAGAGCGAAAGCAAGCGAGTGAAGGCAGAGTGATTGGCGTTGTCAAATACCTTTACTACGTCTTTGATAAGCAAATCATCAACGGCCAAATCATAACGAGCTTGATTTTTACCTGTCGATACTTTTACAAGTTTACCATTTTTAGCGTTCTTTGGAAGGTCAACAATTTTGTTTGCTCCACCAAGAATTTCATATGGTTTACCATCAAGAAGACCAACAAGAACAGTCCACTTTTCACCCTTGATTGTAAGATTGTGGATATCAGTATCAAGAGTTGTTGGACGTTTTGGTGCGTTGTGTTGTGGGAACGTTTCTTTCTTGGTTTCTGTAATAAGAACACCATCGCGAGAACCATCAACATATACTGTAACGCCCTTAAGACCAAGTTTCCAACCAAGTAGATAAAGCTCAGAAACTACATCTGGGCTTGTACCCTTTGGAAGATTGATTGTAGAGGAAATGGAGTGGTCGATGTATTTCTGAATTACACCTTGGATTTCAACACGACGCTTCCAATTGATACCATCAGACTCTGTAAAGAATGATGGAATCTGGTCAGTCTCAAATTTCTTTAAGTATTGTTGTACGTTATGATGATAAACCTTGTATTCAGTCCATTTATCACCCATAGCATCTACGAAAGCTGCCATTTGGTCTTGCTCGTTGTGAGAAAGCTTGCGACGGCGAATATAGAAATTACGGAATACTGGCTCAAGACCAGATGATGTTTGTGACATAATGGATACAGAACCAGTTGGAGCATTTGTTAAGATGCTAATATTTCTACGACCTACTGTTCTAATAAGTTCGCGGATATCTTCTGGGAGGTTCTTGATGAAAGCGTTATTCTTTTCCTTCTCCCAATCGAACACGGGGAAGGAACCACGTTCTTTCGCTAACATACAAGACTCAAAGTAAGCAGCATTACGGATAGTTTGATAAATTTTATCAATCATTACTAAACCTTCTGCTGAATCATAGGGCATCTTGAGACAGGCTAGTGCGTCTGCGAGTCCGTGCGTTCCAAGACCTGTACGCCGTCCTTCTCTGCAAGCACGGAGTAAGTTCGTCCATAACTCCTTCTCGTCCGCAGTATTACAGGCTGAAAGGATTCCTTCCAATTTTTCAATTTCAAGGTCAACCAAATCATCAGATAAGCGCATACCGTGACGAACAACGCTGTATAGACGGTCAAAATCGAAGAAAGAATTGTCTTCAAATTTGTTCTCAACGAACGATGTGAGGTTGATTGAAATAAGGCGGCATGAATCGTAAGCAGATAGAGGAATCTCGCCACAAGGATTTGTTGTAAGTGTCTTAAATCCAACATCTTTATAACTCTCCGCTGGTAAGTATTTCTCTATGTTACCCCACATTAAGAGTCCGGGTTCTGCGGTTTTTGTCGCGGAATCAACAATACTCTTCCATAGCTCTCTGGCTCTAACATTTTTAGTGTAAGTATAAGTATCGGAATTAACAGGAAATCGCAGAGTAAAATCTTGGTCTTGCTCCACAGCTTCCATAAAGTCGTCTGAGATTCTAATTGAGACATTTGCACCTGTTACCTTTGTTAAATCATGTTTCATTTTAACGAATTTTTCAATGTCGGGGTGTCTGATATCAAGTGATATCATCAATGCACCACGACGACCGTTTTGACCAATCATACGACAAACGTATGAATAGAAATCAGCGAAAGACCAAGCACCTGTTGTGGTGCCAGCAGAGTTGTTTACGGTCATACCCTCTGGTCTAAGATTGGAGATATCAAGACCAACACCGCAACGACGCTTGAAAAGATTGGCTAGTTGCTTACCAGAATCAACAATTGAAGAAATATTGTCTTCTGGTGAGGCGACAACTACACAATTTGAAAGAGATACGTTTACCTCGTTGTTTCCAATACCGTACATTGGAGAACCTTGAGGAACAATCTCTCCAAAGTTCTTTAGATGATTATAAATTGTATTTTCATCTAAAGATTGGCCCTCGTATTTTCTCTCAATACGAGCAAACTCTTTAGCCAAACGTCTGTGCATATCGTCTGGTGTGGTTTCTAGGTATTCACCCTTTTTTGTTTTTAACGCATATTTTGTTGTAAATACATTAGCAGCAAGTTCATCACCGTCAAAATATTTTAAACTTGCTTGATTTACTTGGTCCTTGTTAAACATCTTGGTTCTCCGTTTTTGATTTACGTTTATATTTCTTGTACTTGTTCTTAAGATTTTCTTCTTGCTCTTTAACTGACTTGGTAACGATATCGTTTGGTGTTTCTCCAGTAGAAGGCAGCATTTTAATGCTAACATTACTAGTATCCATACTAATAGGATAAACAAGTCCGTCTGGCCCGTTTCTGTTCTTGGCAATGAAAATTCTTCCACCATTTATAGTCTTGTCTTCTACAGTACGAGAAACAGAGAAAATAAGGTCTGCTACGAAACACTTGTTAAATGCTTCGCTGATTGATTCCATTGTAATTACTTCTGCGTTTAGACCAGAACGATTAGTTTGCGATGCTGTCCATACAGGGCAATTAGTTTCTGCTGCAATACCTCGTAGCTCTTCATAAATAGTTTCAAGTTCATTCCGTTTCTCTTTTTGAGAAGAAATAGGACGAAGCAAATCACCGTAGTCTACGATAATCATATCTGGGTCAATACCACGCATTTTAAGCTTTTCGATATGAAGTCGAATACTGTTCGTTGTAGCCGTCTTTGTTGGATACTCTTTTACAATCAAACGTCCGGGCATATCCTTAATCATTTCAAAGATTTGGTCTTTGTATTGATGGAGTTCGCGAATGGCAAATTGCGTATAGCAGCTATCATAACGAGAGGCTACGACAGTATCCGAAAGCTCAAGAGTGTAGTGAACAACGGTCTTTCCATGCTTTAGAGCCTCTGTACCAAGATGTACGAGTACCATTGACTTGCCAGCACCCGTAGGAGCTACAACAACCCCAAGTTCACCACGACCCAATCCACCCTTACATAAGTGGTCCATTTCATCCCACCCTGTTGTGACAGGATTACGAGACTTTACCTCAAATCGCTTTTCAAAATCTACGAGAAAGTCATATCCAATATCATTAGACATACCAAGTTTCAAAGCATCATTAATTGTCTTTGAAATCTCGTCAAATGAAGCAGTTTGTAGAAGTTTGACAGACTTAAGCATTGCTTCTTTGAGTTTCTGCTTTTTGCAGAAATCAAGAGAAGTCTCTTTCACATAATCTGCACCGTCTACCTCTTTCGTATAGATACGAGCAAAATAATCACGAACTTGCTTCTGCAATGCTTCGTTTTCATCTTCCAAGGTATTACGAACAATCGAAGTCATTGTTTCATAACTTGGATGGACTTTATATTTATCTTTGTAATCAAAGATACGCTGGACAAATGCTTGCAGATATTTAAGTTCTAAAAATTGAATATCCATGACCTCTTTGATTTGGTCACAGAATACTCTGTCCATAAGCATTAGTTGAACAAGGTTTTCTTGAAAAGCCTTGCCAAAACGCGAAAAGTCACTTTTCTCGTTAGTCATAGAGACACCTTTGGGGATTGGTTATATCTTAATACAAAACTAGTCTGGGGTCAAGAAGTTTCTTACCACTTCTTACAAGACCAATATCTGGCCTTTGTCTTTGGTCCCGGATTATCACAATTATGTCTTGCTCTAAATGATTTACG
>Ga0222714_10003511_pt1 | contig 15888 bp, 13 predicted proteins | sample C33_3DmetaG_FD_165048 | JGI IMG/M metagenome (GOLD analysis project Ga0222714, IMG submission 165048) | Estuarine water microbial communities from San Francisco Bay, California, United States - C33_3D | ecosystem: Environmental > Aquatic > Marine > Unclassified | place: USA: California...
GCATTGAGCAGGCCCATGAGATTGTCTTGGAAGAGGCACGTCAGGGTCATCCCGGAGAGTCTTCTAAATTTGAACTCCCCAAACCCAAGGATATTCGCGCCCACCTCGATCAATATGTCATTGGGCAGGACTCGGCGAAGAAGACCTTGAGCGTAGCCGTCTATAACCATTACAAACGGGTCCTTCAAGGCGGCGTGGACGATTTTGAAATTGAAAAGTCCAACGTCATTTTGGTGGGGGAAACAGGGACGGGTAAGACCCTCCTGGCTCGAACGATTGCCCGCATGCTCAATGTGCCCTTCGCCATTGTGGACGCCACAGTTTTGACCGAAGCCGGCTATGTGGGCGAGGATGTGGAGAGCATTCTGACCCGCTTACTTCAGGCCGCGGATTACAATGTCGAATCGGCCCAGCGCGGTATCGTGTTCATCGATGAGATCGACAAGATTGCCCGCAAAAGCGACAACCCTTCCATTACCCGGGACGTTTCCGGGGAAGGGGTGCAGCAGGCGCTGCTCAAACTCTTGGAAGGGACGAAGGTCAACGTACCGCCCAAAGGAGGCCGCAAGCATCCGGATCAAAAGTTTGTCGAAGTGGATACCCGCGACATTCTATTTGTTGCAGGAGGGGCCTTCGATGGCATTAACCGTCACATTGCCCGTCGACTGAACACGCAAGTGGTCGGCTATGGAGGAAGCGTTCGCCGGGGAGATATCCAAGAAGAGAACTTTCTCTCCGCGGTGGCTCCCCAGGACTTGAAGGCCTTTGGGCTCATTCCCGAATTAATTGGCCGAATGCCCGTCCTGACCTACTTGGAGCCCTTGACGCGCGATACCCTGCTCCGCATCTTGACGGAGCCCAAGAATGCCTTGGTGAAGCAATATGGCCACCTGTTTGAGATGGACCAAATCACGCTGACTTTCGAGCCTGCCGCCCTGGAAGCCATCGCAGACAAGGCCCTGGAATTCAAGCTGGGAGCCCGTGGGCTTCGTAGTATTTGCGAGGCCATTTTGACGGATGCCATGTACGAGTTGCCAGAATCCGTCCATGTTACGGCAGAAATGGTGGCACAGCAGCTCTCTAAAGTTGACAGCTTAAAGGCGGCCTGAACGGCGCCTTAATTTCCGAAATTCCGGTTTTATTATTTCCGTGCGTACCGCACGAAAGCATACCCGATGGGCTGCTCCGCGGAGGCCGGATGCCCTTCCCGAGATAATTCGGTAAAGTCGCTACGGTATTCGGGGAACCACGTATCGCCGTCAAATTCGGCGTGAACTTCCGTGATTTCGAGTAGATCCGCATGGGGAAGACCTTGTCGGTACAATTCCCCCCCGCCAATCAAGAAAATTTCGGAATCCTTCATGGAGGCCATCCCGATGGCTTCCTCGAGACTCTCCGCGGTCAGGACCCCTTCATGGGACCAATCCGGGTTGCGCGTGATGACGATATTGGTGCGTTGGGGGAGCGGTCGGCCGATGGATTCGAAGGTTTTGCGCCCCATGAGTATGGGGTGGCCGCTGGTTAAGGCCTTGAAGCGTTTGAGGTCCTCCGGCAAATGCCAAAGAAGCCGATTTCCCCCGCCAATGAGGAGATTTTGGTCGTGTGCAACAATGAGGGTCAGCATACAGTCAATTTAAACGGCTACAGCCCCCGCAATGTGCGGATGCGGATCATAGCCCTCCAAACGCACATCGTCGTACGTGAAGTCAAACAAGGACCTCACGTCCGGATTCAGCCAAAGGGTAGGAAGTGTACGTGGCTCGCGGCTAATCTGAAGTTTAACCTGGTCGAGGTGGTTGCTGTAAATGTGGGCGTCGCCTAAAGTGTGCACAAAGTCCCCGACTTCGAGGCCCAAATCATGCGCCATAAAGTGCACGAGTAGGGCGTAGGAGGCAATGTTGAAGGGCACACCCAGGAAAATATCCGCGGAGCGTTGGTATAGCTGGCAGCTCAACTTTCCCTCTGCGACGTAGAACTGGAAGAAGGCGTGGCAGGGAGGCAAGGCCATTTGGTCGATGTAACCGGGATTCCAGGCGCTGACGATGTGGCGGCGGGAATCTGGATTTCGGCGGAGATCTTCAAGTACCTGCTTGAGTTGGTCGACGGCGCCGTTGGGGCCGGGCCAAGAACGCCACTGGTGCCCGTAGACGGGCCCAAGCTCACCCCATTTTTCGGCAAAGGCGGCATCTTCCGCAATGCGTGCGGCGAAGGCGCGAATGTCTTCGCCTTGAAAGTCGCCGGAGGCATTGTATTTGGCATAAGGCCAGTCGTCCCAGATGCGCACGCCGTTTTGGCAGAGGTAGCGAATATTGGTTTCGCCGCGGATGAACCAGATGAGTTCGTGCAAGATGCTCTTCAAGTGCAACTTCTTGGTGGTCATCATCGGGAAGCCCGCTTGAAGATCAAAGCGCATTTGGTGCCCAAAAACAGAAAGGGTCCCAGTTCCGGTGCGGTCTTCCTTGTGCACGCCCTCGGCGAGGACGCGGTGAATCAGGTCGTGGTAGGCTTTCATCGGAGTGCTTCGAATTGGAACGGTGTTCCGGGGCGGTTAATACAAGATGCCCACTAAGATAGCCGTAAACAAGGAAGCCGCAGTGCCCGCTAACAAGGCGCGCAAGCCCAGTTTGCTCAAGTCTTTTCTGCGTTCGGGAGCGAGGGCACCGATGCCTCCAATTTGGATGCCGATGGAGGCAAAGTTGGCAAAGCCGCAGAGGATGTAGGTGGAGAGGATTTGGGCCTTCTCACTACCGAGTTGGCCGCCTTCCATCAAATTGCCCATGGACACATAGGCATAAAACTCATTGAGCACCGTCTTCTCGCCCAAGAGCTGACCGACGGCTGCGGCATCGGCCCAGGGGACCCCCATCAACCAGGTCAAGGGGGCCAGCGTAATGCCGAAGATGGCTTGGAGATTGAATTCGGTGAAACGGCCGTCGGTGGCCGAAGCAATCCAGGCATTCAAACCGGTCCACTCCCCAATGGCCCCGCTCAACAGGGCATTTGTCAAGGCAATCATGGCGGTAAACACGAGGAGCATCACGCCGACATTGACGGCCATTTTCAGGCCGTCGCCTGTGCCGTGGGCAATGGCTTCCAGCCAGTTTCCTTGCTTTTCAATCTTGACATCTGCCGTGTCGACAAACTTTTCCGTTTCGGGCATGAGGATTTTGGCGGCGATGATCGCGGCTGGGGCGCTCATGACGGAGGCGGCAAGCAGGTGGCGGGCGAAGAAAATTTGGCGGGCTTCGTCGGTTCCGCCGAGGTAGTTGATGTAGGCGGCGAGGACGGCCCCAGCAATGGTGGACATGCCTCCGGACATGAGGCAGAGGAGTTCAGAGCGCGTCATGCCGGCGATGTAGGGCTTGACCAAAAGCGGTGCTTCGGTTTGGCCCACAAAAACGTTGGCGGCAGCGGAGAGGGATTCGGCCCCGGATAGCTTGAGGGTGCGCTTCATGAACCATGCAAACACCCATACCACGCGTTGGAGGATGCCAAAATGGAAGAGCAAACTCGTGATGGCACTAAAGAAGACGATGGTGGGGAGTACTTGGAAGGCGAAGATGTAGCCAAAGCTGTCTACCCGTCCCACCAGGTCCCCAAAGAGGAAGAGGCTGCCTTCGCGGGCAAAGCCAAGGAGGGCGACAAAGCCCTTTCCGATGGAGTCAAAGGCTGCGGAAATGCTGTCTACTTCGAGGATGAGGTAGGCTAGACCAAATTGAATGAGCATGCCCTTGGCCACCAGGGACCAGGAAATGGCGCGCCGGTTGGCGCTGGCCCAAAAGAGAATCCCCAAAATGAGGACAAGGCTGCCGAGCGCGCGTAGGATTTCCATGGTTATCGTTTGTTCAGTTCATCGCGGATGCGAGCCGCAAGTTCGTAATCTTCGTGCTCCAATGCACGATTGAGTAAATCTTCCAGTGTTTCCGCGGAAGCTTGGCTCAGCGCGCGTTGGGTTTCCGCCGTTTCGAGGGCAGATTCCTCCGAGTCCGTGGCTACATCCTCTGGGGATTCGTCGGGGTTGGCGGCGGCGACTTTGGCGTCGCTTTCCGCCATGCTTGCCTTGTCCATGACGGATTGGTGGGCGTAAATGGGACAATCGGCACGCAAAGCCAGGGCGATAGCGTCGGAAGGACGTGCGTCCGTCATGCGCACATCACTTCCTTTGGCGTAGACAAGCACGGCATAGAAGACCCCATCTTGCAAATCCTGAATAATGACTTCCGTCAGTTCGATGTGATGGGACTCCATGACCGAGGCAAACAAGTCATGCGTCATGGGGCGCGGAGGCCGGGTCATTTTATCCAGGGCTATCGCAATGCTTTGTGCTTCGAAGGCGCCAATCACGATGGGGAGCTTGCGCTTGTCCCCTTCCGATTCCAACAGCAGGGCATAGGCCCCTGTGGGCCGTTCACTGTAGGTGAGGCCTTTGACGTGGAGTCGGACTTTGTCGCTCATTTAGCTGAGATGCGCCTTGAGGGCTGCGGTCAAGCGTGGAACGACGTCGAAAGCGTCCCCCACAATGCCATAGTCGGCGGCCTTGAAGAAGGGGGCTTCGGGATCGTTGTTGATGACGACAATGGTTTTGGACCCGCTCACTCCCGCCAGATGCTGGATGGCTCCGGAGATGCCGATGGCGATGTACAGCTGGGGGTTGATTTGGATGCCGGTTTGGCCTACGTGCTCAGAGTGGGGCCGCCAGCCAATGTCGGATACGGGCTTGGAACAGGCCGTTCCTGCGGACAAGACGGAGGCCAACTCTTCGATCAGGGTCCAGTGCTCGGGGCCTTTCATGCCGCGTCCTGCAGAGACCACGCGCTCGGCCTCAGGCAAGGGAATTTTACCACTGGCAACCTGGGCCTGCCCAGGGGTGCTGCGGGGCTCAAACGTGACGGTGCGGTCTTCAAAGCCCGCTTCTTGGGTACCCGCAGGCTGGGTGCCCAGGGCGTTGGGGATTAACACGAGTACGGTGCACGCCGCATGGGAGGTGCATTGTTCGATGCCTTTGGAGGAGAAGGCGGAGCGTTCTACGGTCAAAGGGGCGTAGTGGCTGGGGAGGCCCGTGACATTCGTGATGGCGGCGGCATCCGCTTCCGCGGCGAGGACACCGGCCAAGGACTTGCCATTGGCCGTGCCACTGAGGACAATCTGGGTTGCGCCCAATTCTTTGGCGAGGGAGGCGATGGCCGTGGCAAAGGCGGCCGGCTCAAAGCGATCGGTGCCGTGCAAATGGATCACCTTGGCGGCGCCATGGGCTCCGAGGGATTCGACGGGCGGGGTGCAGGGGCCTACGACCACGGCATAGGCCTCCGTGCCTTGAGCTTGGGCACAGGCGGCACCATATTGAACGGCTTCAAAGGTGGATTTCTTGAACGTGCCTTCCCACGTTTCGGCAAAAATGAGGACCATATTAAATGACTTTAGCTTCTTCGTGCAAGCGGCGGACCAGCTCGTCGAGGTTAGAGGAATCGATGAGTTGTACCGCGGCCTTGGGCGCAGGCTTCGTAAATGCGGCGGCGCCCGTCAAGGCGGTGGCGCCTGTTAGAGGGGTGACGGCTAAGGGTTTGGTGCGAGCGGTCATAATGCCGCGCATGTTGGGGATGCGGAGCTCACTCTCTTCGACCAGGCCTTTTTTGCCTCCAACCACGAGGGGCAGCGACGCGGTGAGTACTTCCTTGCCTCCGTCCATCTCTCGGAGGGCTTGGGCTTGAGAACCTTCGAGGTCGAGGCCAATGCACGCATTGACAAAGGGAAGGCGCAATTTGGCAGCCAAAGCCCCGGGGACGACCCCGCCGTTGTAATCGATGGACTCCTGCCCACAAATAATGAGGTCAAATCCTTGGCCCGAAATGTAGGCCGCGAGCTCGGAGGCCACCTGCATGGAATCCGTGGGGACGCCGTCCAAACGCACCGCATCATCCGCCCCAATGGCTAATGCTTTGCGCAATGTGGGTTCGACCGTCGCATCGCCGTACGTGATCACGGTGACGGAACCGCCATGTTTTTCCTTGAGTTGCAGGGCCTTCGTGAGGCCAAATTCATCGTATGGGTTGATGACGAATTGCACGCCATTCGGGTCTAGCGCAGTGCCTCCGGCGGTGAACTGAATCTTCGCAGTGGTGTCGGGCACGTGGCTGATACAAACCAAAATCTTCATGTTGAGCCTTTTTGCTTCCCCATTTAACGCAGGAAGTGCCACAAAAATAGGGCTGAAGTCCTTATTTTTGCGGCCCTAATCATTTAGAACCGATGCGTCAGATTCAATTCCGTGAAGCTGTGGCCGAAGCCATGAGCGAAGAAATGCGCCGCGACCCCAACGTCATCCTGATGGGTGAAGAGGTAGCAGAGTACAATGGAGCCTACAAAGCGTCCAAAGGCATGCTGGATGAATTTGGCTCCAAGCGGGTTCTCGACACCCCGATTGCTGAGCTAGGCTTTGCCGGGATTGCCGTCGGTGCTGCCATGAATGGTTTGCGCCCGATCGTCGAGTTTATGACGTTCAACTTTTCGATGGTGGCCATCGACCAAATCATCAACAATGCCGCCAAGATGCGTCAGATGAGCGGGGGCCAATTCAATATTCCCATTGTTTTCCGCGGACCAACTGCTTCGGCGGGTCAGCTTGCCGCGACGCATAGCCAGGCCTTCGAGAGCTGGTATGCCAACTGCCCCGGCTTAAAGGTCGTGGTTCCGTCCAATCCCTACGATTTAAAGGGCTTGCTCAAAGCCGCCATCCGCGACGACGATCCGGTCATCGTGATGGAGTCAGAGCAGATGTACGGCGACAAAGGGGAAGTCCCCGAGGAAGAGTACACCATCCCCATTGGCGTGGCGGACATCAAACGTGCGGGAACGGACGTAACGGTGGTCTCCTTCGGCAAAATCATTAAGGTGGCTTTGCAAGCAGCCGAGGAATTGGCCGAGGAAGGCATCTCTTTGGAGGTGATTGACTTGCGCACGGTTCGCCCCATCGACTATGATACCGTGATTGAATCCGTGAAAAAGACCAACCGCTTGGTCTGCTTGGAAGAGGCTTGGCCCTTGGGCAGCATCGCCACGGAAATCACCTACATGGTGCAAAAGCGCGCTTTTGATTACTTGGATGCCCCCGTGATCCGATTGACTACGGCTGATACCCCGGCCGCTTATGCCCCCACCTTGATGGAGGCATTTCTCCCCAATAAAGCGCAATTAATCCAAGCCGTGAAGCAAGTGTTATACCGTAACTAATCGCGATTTCGCTAACTAAACGCTTTAGGTTATTTTTGCCCCCCTTAAATCATTCTGAACTCACATCTATCTATACCTCACTATGAACCAAATTGAATGGATCATTCCCGTACTGGGCCTCTTGGGCTTGGTTGTCATGATTGGCAAAGCCATCTGGGTTACAAAGCAAGACGCTGGCGACGAAAATATGGTCGAGCTCGCGGGTCACATCTCGCGTGGCGCTTTGGCCTTCTTGCATGCTGAATGGCGCGTCTTAGGCGTATTTGTTATCGTCGCTGCCGCCTTGTTGGGCTGGTCTGCCGAGTTGGAAGCCGTAGCGGCTCATACCGACTGGGTGATTGCTATCGCCTTTATCATTGGTGCGGTGTTCAGCGCTTTTGCTGGCTGGATTGGTATGAATATCGCCACCAAAGCCAATGTGCGAACCACTCAGGCGGCGCGCACCTCCTTGGCGAAAGCTTTGTCGGTTTCGTTCACCGGAGGCGCCGTCATGGGCTTGGGTGTGGCGGGATTGGCCGTTTTGGGTCTCGGCACCTTGTACATTGTCTTCACGGGCATGTACACGGATGTAGCTCAAGCGTTGGAGGTCTTAGCTGGCTTCTCCTTGGGTGCGGAATCCATCGCCCTCTTCGCTCGTGTGGGCGGAGGTATCTATACGAAGGCTGCGGACGTTGGTGCGGATTTGGTCGGAAAAGTCGAAGCGGGCATTCCGGAAGATGATCCCCGCAATCCGGCCACGATTGCAGACAACGTAGGCGATAACGTCGGTGACGTCGCCGGTATGGGTGCGGACTTGTTTGGTTCTTATGTGGCGACGATGTTGGCGACCATGGTACTCGGCCGCGAAGTCATCAGCCAAGACAATTTTGGTGGCATGGCTCCTATTTTGCTTCCCATGGTCATTGCGGGCCTAGGGATTGTGTATTCCATCATCGGCACCTTCTTTGTGCGCATCAAATCTGATAGCGATAGCGTCATGATGGCCTTGAACCTGGGCAACTGGAGTTCCATGATCCTCACGGCCATTTCTTCGTATTTCTTGATTCAGTATATGCTTCCCGAGGTGATGACCTTCACCCGCGGCGACGTGGTTTTGGACATCACCCAAATGGATGTTTTCTGGGCCATCATGTTGGGCTTGACCGTAGGCACACTGATGAGCTTGGTGACTGAATACTACACGTCGATGGGACGCCGTCCGGTGGATAGCATTGTCCAGAAGTCGGCCACAGGCCATGGCACCAACGTAATCGGTGGTTTGGCCATCGGTATGGAGTCGACGGTTCTCCCCATCCTCATCTTGGCAGGGGGCATCTATGGCTCCTTCGAGCTCGCAGGTCTTTACGGGGTGGCCATTGCTGCCGCCGGTATGATGGCAACCACCGCCATGCAATTGGCGATTGACGCCTTCGGCCCCATTGCGGACAACGCGGGAGGTATTGCCGAAATGAGTGGCTTGCCCAGCGAGGTGCGTGAGCGCACCGACAACTTGGATGCCGTGGGCAACACCACCGCCGCAACAGGCAAGGGCTTTGCCATCGCCTCTGCGGCCTTGACAGCCTTGGCTCTGTTTGCCGCCTATGTGGGCTTGGCCGGCATCACAAGCATCGACATCTACAAGGCCGACGTATTGGCCATGCTCTTTGTGGGCGCTATGATTCCCTTCTTCTTTAGCTCATTGGCCATCTCGGCGGTGGGCAAGGCCGCCATGGAAATGGTGAAGGAAGTGCGTCGCCAGTTCAAAGAGATTCCCGGTATCATGGAAGGAACGGGCAAGCCCGAATACGAGAAGTGTGTTGAAATTTCTACCGCGGCATCGATCCGCGAGATGGTAGCGCCTGGTGCGTTGGCCCTCTTGTCTCCCATTGTGGTTGGATTTGCCTTTGGTCCAGAAGCCTTGGGCGGTTTGCTCGCGGGCATCACGGTCAGCGGTGTGTTGATGGGCATGTTCCAAAACAACGCGGGAGGTGCTTGGGACAACGCGAAGAAGTCCTTCGAAAAAGGGGTCAGCATTGACGGCAAGATGGAGTACAAAGGATCTGATGCCCACAAGGCCTCTGTCACCGGCGATACGGTAGGCGATCCCTTCAAGGATACCTCGGGTCCCTCGATGAACATCTTGATCAAATTGACGTCCATCGTGGCCTTGATCATCGCTCCCTTCATTTCTGTAGGCGGTGATGCCCATGGGGAAGATGCTGGACACGCGACTGAAATGGTGGAGCACCAGTGCTCTCCCGAGTGCATGGCGTCGGGCAACTGCCCCATGCATGCGCAGTCAGAGGAAGCCGCGCACGAGTGCAGCGAAGCCTGCCACAGCAACCCCGAGTCATGCCCCATGCACGCGGCTCACGAAGGCGAAGCAGCGGAAGGCACGGAAACGGCAGCGGCCCATACATGCAGCCCGGCTTGCATGAAAGCAGGGGCCTCATGTCCGCACCACAGCTAAGTGAATCCGAGATGACCCAAAGAAAAACCCGCGGCCTGCGCCGCGGGTTTTTTTATGACCCAACCCCACCGCCGGGCTGCGCCGAGAAGGAAATCCAATCCCGTCATCTATGAAAAAACCCGGGCCTTGCGGCACGGGTTTGTAGGAAGAGAACAGCGAGGGGGGCAGGCTTAAAACAAGCCATGCAGCTCGGCGTCGATGCGGGAAATGATGTTGCCTAGGTCCTCGGGGTTTTCGGGGAAGCGGTTGTTGTCGACATCGATGATCAGAAGCTTGCCCTTGTCGTAGCCCTTGATCCACTCTTGGTAGCGCTCATTTAGGCGCTGGAGGTAGTCGAGGCGGATGGAGTTCTCGTACGGGCGGCCGCGCTTCTGGATTTGTTCGACCAGGGTAGGTACGGAAGCATTCAAGTAGATCAGCAAATCGGGGGGGCTGATGAATTCCTCCATCAGGTCAAACAGGCGCATGTACGCGTCAAAGTCCCGGGAGGTCATCAAACCCATGTCGTGCAAGTTGGGGGCGAAGATGGTCGAATCCTCGTAGATGGTTCGGTCTTGAATCACCGCCTTACCCGACTTCCGGATTTGGTGTATCTGGGCAAAGCGGCTGTGCAGGAAGAAGATTTGCAAGTTGAAGGACCAGCGCATCATGTCGCTGTAAAAATCATCCAAGTAGGGATTGTGATCCACTTCTTCATAATGGGCCTCCCAGCCGTAATGCTTGGAAAGGAGAGTCGTGAGGGTCGTTTTCCCTGAGCCGATGTTGCCGGCAATCGCGATGTGCATATCCTTCAAATCTACGATTTGCGCGCGTGAAATTGAAGGATTTCCTCGATGAGTTTTCGGTCATTCGACAGCCGCGGTACTTTGTTTTGACCCCCGAGCTTTCCTTTGGATTTGAGCCAATGGTAAAAGAGGTCGGAAGGCATGTCCACGATGCGTGGCGGTGCTAGGATGAGGTCCTTATGACGCTTGGCTTGGTAGTCCGAATTCAAGCCTTGCAGGGCATCGTCCAAGGCCCGTCCAAAGGCTTCCAGGGAGGTGGGGGCTTGCTCAAAGGCAATGAGCCACTGATGGGCTCCGCTGTGCCCGCCCTCCATGTACCAAGGCGCTGCCGTATAGTCGGCTACATGGGCGCCAGTGGCTCGGCACGCGGCATCCATGGCCCGTTCCGCATTGTCCATCATCAGTTCTTCGCCAAAGGCGTTGATGTAGAGGCGGGTGCGGCCCGAAATTTCTATCCGATAGGGATCCAGCGACACAAAGCGCACCGTATCGCCTACGATGTAGCGCCAGAGTCCGCCCACCGTCGTGATGACCAGCACGTAGTCCACCTCCACTTGGACCTGGTCCAAGGTCAGGGCATGGTCGGAACTTCGGCCTTGAAAATCCGCTAAGGGGATGAATTCGTAGAAGATGCCATGGTCGAGCATGAGCAGCAAGCCGGGCGTATCAAGCCGGTCCTGAATGGCGAAGAAACCTTCGGAGGCGTTGTAGGTTTCAAGTCGGTGGAATCCCGTGTGGGGCAAAATTTCGTCAAAGGGCTGGTGGTAGGGTGTGTAGCTCACGCCGCCGTGCACAAAGAGTTCGAGGTTGGGCCAGAGTTCGCTGAGATGAGTGGCGCCCTTTACCTCGAGCACACGGCGCATGAGCACCAGCATCCAGGAGGGCACCCCAAAGAGCGAGGTAACGTTTTGTTTGACCACCTGCGCGGTGATGCGTTCGATCTTTTCTTCCCACTCGTCGAGCAAGGCGACCTCGTGGGAGGGAGTCGACCGCCACTCGGCCCAAAACGGCAAGTTTTCAATCATAATGGCGGAGAGGTCTCCGAAGTAGGACACGCCATTCAAGTCGTTAATCTTGGTGGAGCCGCCGAGGCGCAGCGACAAGCCGTCAAAGAGCATGGAGTCTTCGCGCTGCGAGGTGTAGAGGGCCAGCAGGTCGCGTCCGACGGCTAGGTGGTTGTCGTCCAGCGACTCGCGGCTGACCGGAATGAACTTGCTGCTGGCATTGGTGGTACCGCTGCTCTTCGCAAACCAGGATATGGGGCCGTCCCACAGCAGGCCTTGCTCTCCCTTCATGGTGCGCTCAATCCACGGTGTCAAGGATTCGTAGTTGACTAGGGGAACGCGCTCCTGGAAGGCTTCGATGCTCAGGCCTTCCGTCATGCGGTAGGTTTGGCCGTATTCCGTCTGGCCGCCCCGCTGCATCAAGAGCCGAAATTGTTCCTGCTGGACCTGCTTAGGGTCCTCCATCATGCGCTGCAGTCGAGGCAAACGCCCTTTGAGGCGCCAAACAATCAAATCAGTGAGCGGAGAAAAGGCCATGGCGTAGGGACTACCTTTGAGGAGGTAAGGTACATTTTTCATGCAAACCGAAGGGATACTCTCCAAGATGCTTTTGGCGTTCCAAACGCCCATCCAAGTCTACGCCGAGGCCGGCACCCATCTCTTGCACCTCAATGGCCAGATTGGGAAGCCTTTGGCACTGGAATCCACCGGAATTTGGAGCTGCAAAGCCTGCCAGGAAACCTTTACCTCCCTCTTCCGCATGGGCTGCTGCAAACGCTGTTTTTTCGAAAGCCCTTTGGCAGGCGATTCCATTTTACGGCCCGAATTATCCACCGCCCACCTCGGGCAAGCCGACCGCGACCTGGACTACGAAGCGCGCTACCAACTGCAGCCCCATGTGGTCTACTTGGCCGATTCTGGGGGACTGAAGGTGGGGGTCACGCGCCATGCGCAACGCCATACGCGATGGATGGACCAAGGAGCGTCGCGCGTTCGGGTGATTGCCGAAACCACGAATCGCTATGAAGCGGGACTCATTGAAGTGGCCCTCAAAAATCACTACAGCGACAAAACCTCATGGCGCCACATGCTGGCAGGCGTCCAAAGCGGCGAAAACCTCGCCGAAGAAGCCCAGCGCGCTTCCCGCTTCTTCCCCGAAGACGTGGCCCGCTTCTTTGTGCCGAACGGCGAAGAGGTCACCCTCATGTACCCATCCGAAGGAGTACCCAAAGTCACCTCGGTCAAATTGGAGGCCTACCAACGCTTGGAGGGAATCTTGGCGGGCATTCGCGGGCAGTACCTTCTTTTCTCGGATGGCCGAGTGATCAACATTCGGGCTCACGAAGGGGCGCATGTTCGGTGGACGCTTGGCTAGGAAGCAAGAGGGCTAGAGAGCTAGAGAGCTCGGGCTGCGCCCTGAAGCTAGAGAGCACGCGCTTCGCGCTGTAGCATTTGCGCTTAAACCCTTAAACCCTTTTACCCTTCAACTTCGTGGTGGACCTTCGCTGCGCGCCGGGACTTTCCGTTGATAGGATTACCTCCTGGCCCTAGAACTAACGCTTGTCAGATGTGAATTCTCGTACGTTCAGAATTAAAGGTCCTTGGGCCTCCATCACTAAAATCACCTCATAACTCGGGCCTTCGCCGAGGCGAATGAACGTCAAAGCAACTCCGTCACCCTTGGAGTTAACGTTGAGTTCGGAAAACTCAAGCCGATATATGTTTCCTCCTTGTTTAGGAAGTTGCCTTCTATGCGAAACCAGTCGAAATTTTGGGTGGTCCTTAACACAATCTGCCAACCATGCATAGGAAGGATTGTAGCCGTACACCATATCAGAATCAGCCCTATCCAAAATAGCTAAACGCGCATCTTGTTCCAGAAAATAGGTCAATGAAGCGCAATAATTGCTGCCTTCATTCTTTGGAGACCACACCGCGCATGAGGACAATACACTTAGTCCCCACAAGAACAAAAGAGCTTTTGAATGGAAAAGCCGGTAGTGTTGCATTTTGGTTGAGTTTCTACCGAAAAGGTAGGAAGATCTAAGGGCATTAATGAGCTTTGGCTTTGCCCTTAAACGTTTAATCTCTTTTACCCTTAAACTTCGTGGTAGACCTTCGCTGCGCGCCGGAACTTTTCGTTGATTTGCCTAGCCCTCTAGCCCTCTAGCCCTCTAGCCCTCTAGCCCTCTAGCCCTCTAGCCTCCTAGCGCGCCAAAGGCGCTCCCTAGCCCTCCAACTCCCCCTTCCCGAAGTAGCGTTTGAAGGCCCAAACGCCGGCATACATCAACGGGGTGTCCAGGGCGGCGCAAAGCACTTTGAAAAGCCAGCCATCGAGGACCATGGACGTGATGGTGCCCAGAGATTCGCGGTCGTAGAAAATGATACCCACCACGAGGACGGTATCCACGAATTGGGAGAGCATAGTGGAAAAGTTGTTTCGGACCCAAAGCTGCTTGCCCTTGGTCAGATCCTTCCAGAAGTGAAAGAGCCGAACATCCACCAGTTGAGCCACGAGGTAGGCGGCCATGGAGGCCAGAATGACGCGCTGGGAATTGCCAAAGACTTGGCTGTAGGCGGCATCGCTGACGGGTGAACCGTCGATGGCGGAGAATTGGGCTCCCAGCCAGAGGACGCCGAGGACGAAGAGGAGAATGGCAAAGCCGCTGAGGACGACGATGTGGGTGCGGCGCTTGCCGTAGAATTCGGACAGCAAATCGGTGACTAAAAACGTCAGCGGATAGGGGAGGACTCCCGCAGAAATGACGAAGGTGTGAAAGCCTAAATCAATGGAAATGAATTTGTTGGCAACCAAGTTGCAGACCACAAGGGCGGCGGTAAAGAGACCGGCCAGAAGCATGTAGAGCCAAAGGGCGTCTTGCTGCTTTTTTGGGGAAAGGCTATGGTCCATACCGGGTTAGAGGTTGAGGGATTGGGCACGCATTTGGACGCCTTGGTGGGTTTGGAGGGCGTTCCATTCGGACTGGATTTTTTGGAGCCATTGAGCGGAAGTGCCCCAGGTCCAGGACTGCCAGGCGCTTTGGGTTTTGGCCCCGAGGACAGCCAATGCCTCTTCCAACGGATCTAACTCGTCGGGGTAGAAGACGATGCGGGCAGGCTCATTATAACCGGCCAGCTCGTGGGCGCGCTTCAGGGCGTCGAGGAAGCCGCCTTCTTGGTCCACGAGGCCCAGCTGGAGGGCGTCGGAACCCGTGTATACATGGCCGCGCGCAATACTGTCCACCTGTGGGCGGTCCATTTGACGTCCAGCAGCGACGATGTCCTTGAAGCGGTTGTAGGTGCGGTCTACGTTTTGTTGGAGGACGGCAAGCATAGCGGGACTGGGGGCTTGATCCAGTTGCAAGGCGGAGGCCAAGGGATGGGTGCCTACGGGCTGGCTCTTGATGCCCAAGGTGTTGTGCATCAGGTCTTCGGCGCTGAATAGCAATCCGAACACCCCGATGGAGCCGGTGATCGTAGCAGGGCTGGCGAAGATTTCTTGTCCGGGAGCGGCGATGTAGTAGCCACCGGAGGCGGCTACATCGCCCATGGAGACGATGATGGGCTTTTCGGCAGCTAGTTCGACTACGGCTTGCCAAATCATGTCGGATGCCAAGGCAGAACCGCCGGGGGAATTGATGCGCAGGACCACGGCCCCGATGCGCTTTTGCTCACGCACTTTGTCCAGGGCGGCCACCAGGCTGCCATCGGTAATGACGCCATCGCTGCCGCTTCCGTCTTGCACATCGCCTTCTGCCACGATGACGGCGATTTTTTGTTTGCCGGAGGGCTCTTCGAGGGCGCTGTAGTAGTCGGCCAGGTCCATCCAGTCCTCCGCTCCGCTCGCGGGCCAGCCGTAGCTGATTTCGTCGACCAGGCCAAAGGCGAGGGCCTCTTCCGCTGAGAAGAGGGGGTTGGTTACAATTCGGGCATTCAAAGCGGCGGTATCCAACCCATCGCTATGCAGATTGGCTAGAATGGCGGTATAGATGGATTGAAGGCGCTCTTGAATTTGACGGCGATTCGCCTCCGACATCTCGTCAGCAATGAAGGGCTCGCCGGCACTTTTGAAAATATTGTCCGAACCACGGATCAGGTGTGCTTGAACGCCTAATTTATCCAGGGCGCCTTTGAAGTAGAGGGGCGAAGCGCTCAGCCCAGAGAATTCCACCAAGCCCCCGGGAGCAATGTAGAGATGGGAGGCAGCGCATGCCAGGTAGAGCATTTTCTGCGTGTAGACTTTGGCGTAGACGTGGACCGGTTTGCCCTGGGCTTCAAGGCGATGGATGGCGGAACGCAGCTCCTGAATGCTGGCGTAGCCCATATCCATGAGTCCCATTTCGATCCGGACGGCCTCTATGCGCTCATCCTCCGCTCCGGCATCCAGGGCCAAGAGGGTTTCCGTGAGCGAAAGGGTGAGGGG
>Ga0222714_10003513_pt1 | contig 15887 bp, 12 predicted proteins | sample C33_3DmetaG_FD_165048 | JGI IMG/M metagenome (GOLD analysis project Ga0222714, IMG submission 165048) | Estuarine water microbial communities from San Francisco Bay, California, United States - C33_3D | ecosystem: Environmental > Aquatic > Marine > Unclassified | place: USA: California...
CTAAAGAAGCTAAAGCAACCAAAGTAGCTAAAGCAACTAAAGAAGCTAAAGCAACCAAAGTAGCTAAAGCAACTAAAGAAGCTAAAGCAACCAAAGTAGCTAAAGCAACTAAAGAAGCTAAAGCAACCAAAGTAGCTAAAGCAACTAAAGAAGCTAAAGCAACTAAAGAAGCTAAAGCAACTAAAGATACAAAGGAAAAAATAGATCCCGAATCAGCTAAAGCAACTAAAGCATTTAAAGAAGCAAAAAAACCTAAAGCAACCAAAGATACAAAGGAAAAAATAGATCCCGAATCAGCTAAAGCAACAAAAGCATTTAAAGAAGCAAAAAAACCTAAAGCAACCAAAGATACAAAGGAAAAAAACCAAAAACATAACACGATACAAAGAAACTTATTACTTAAATTTTGAGTACATAATTTTATAAAAGTTTTTAATTTATAAAAGTTCTTAAAAATTATAGAAAAATAAAATTATGTACTCTCTTTTTTAGTTAATACATATTTAACTATATTATTTTGTGTATACACTTTAACATGTTATTATATACAACATGTTAAGTGTATCAATGTTTTTTATATGAAAATATGTATAAAAAATACATAAGTTTGTTAATATTAAAGAAATATATTTATGGAAATATGCCCTTATATTATTTATTGAATAGGGAATTATCTTTAAGTTATTATTCATAAACACTTTTTTTACTATTTTTTTATATTCTTTATAAAAGCTAATATACTCTTTTTCTATCATTAGCTTTTTTTGTATATATTTTTATCATTTATAAATTTTGTATAAAACTTTGTATAATTTATTATTATGTTTTTAACACCATTACTATTTGAAGATATATCCATATATAGATGATAGCCTACGACCTAAAACAATAAGGGTAAGAAATTTTTTTTTAACAGACCCTTAATTAATAATATAGTCTAAAACAATACCTTCACTTGTATTTATATATCCTTTTATTTTAATTTTACCACTATGTTCTTTTTTATGGCAATCTTTACATAATGGAACTAAATTATGTTTACTATTTTTATGAAAATTATTAATATAGCCATCTTCGTCAGCATTTTCTTGATATATTATATGATGTGTTTCTTCAGCATTATTATTACATATTTTACATTTATCAATAATTACTTTTTTATTATATCGAGATTTTTTTTTTTTTAATATATCGGTGCTTATATTCTCAACTTCTTTTCTAATACTCTCAGCCAATTTCATAAATTCAATCGGCATATCAAGAGCATTACATACTTCAATGCCATAAATTTTTGATCCTTGCCCATCTTGAATTATTCTATCATATATAATTCTATTATTTTCTATAGTAATATGTATATGTTTAATATATAATTTTTTATTTTCTACATGTTTTTTAATACAGTTTATATTTGTCAATTCATGGAGATGTGAAGCAAATATAAATGATGCTTCTTTTTTTACTAATGTATCTATACCGCTTGCTACAATTGATATTCCAGATACAGATTCGGTTCCACAACATATTTCATCACCAATAATAAGACTATACTTATTACATCTTTGAAGAATATTTCTTAATTCTGTCATTTCTACTGTAAAACTAGACATCCCTTTATAAATATTATCTGAACCTGATATTCTTGTAAATATACTTTTGTAAGGATAATATGTCATATCATCAGCTGAAACATACATTCCAGCTTGTGCCATTATAATATTTAGCCCAACTGCTTTCATGTATGAAGATTTGCCAGACGCATTAATACCATATAATAATATACCATCTTTACATAATTCAATATCATTACCAATATAATGGGTTTCGTCGTTAATCCTTTCTATTATAGGATGTCTCATTTTTTTTATAATAGCAAATGATGCTGATGAATTTGTTTTTTTTGTATCTATATTAGGTCTAGTATATCGATATTCGTAAGCATTCATAGCACAACATGAAGAAATATCTATTCTCGTAAGATATTTTACTAAATTATCTATTTTATCATTATTATTATTTAAAAAATTATTTACAAATATATTATATTTTTTTAAAACAATATTTGATATCTCATCATTTAATGAAATTATATTATTAGATTCATTTATAATATAATCATTAGTTAATTTATAATTTTGCGAAGTAGCTAGTGTTTTGGCTGTGAAACCTTTCATAAATGTTTTATTATATTTTAATGCTGTTTCATATCTCTTTTTTGTTATTAAAATAAAATAACCTTCTCTATCATTATTATCTATTTTGCATAAGGTTGTATCGTTATTTCCTATTTCAATGATAGTTTTTGCTATTTTTTCAATATTTTTATATGATTCTTCTGTTTTATTTACCAAATCATCCAATTCTTTATAAATACCCTTCTTAAAAATATTACCCATATTGTTTTTATCGCAAAGATTATATAATGATGATTTATCCAAATCAATAATATTTATATAAGAGTTTTTAATATCAATTATATCTGTCTTAGAAATATTTATATAATTCATATTAACATTATCGTAAACTTTAATAGAAGCGTCAATCGCATCATTGAATTTAACCCAATCTTGTGGTGCTATTTTATTTAAAATCATTTTTCTTTTAATACGTTCTAAATCAATTATATTTGATAGGTATTTTCTTATTTTTATAAAAAGTTTTTCATTTAACATAATATCTATATCTTCATACGATTCTCTTATTTTATCAATGTTTGTCATTGGTAATAATAATTTTTCTTTAAATGCCCTTGAACCAAAAGCTGTAACACATTTATTTAATATTTCAATTAATGGTTTGTCTTCATTATTAATTTTTAATATATTTAATTGTAAAGCAGAATTATACTCTATCACCAAATTATTATTGTTTTCAAATATTTCAGGTTCTTGCAAATCTTTAATTATATCACTATTATGTTCGTAAGCAAATTGTAGAAGGCAACAAAATGCTGTTCTTGCAATAGTAAATTTTTCTAAGTTTAATATTTCAATTATTGATATCAACCCTTTTTTAAGAAAAAAGGCTTTATTTAATATCTCTTTTTGATTAATTATGCTATTGAAAAAAGAAATATATTCACAATTATCCCATTTATAATGAACTAATATTTTATTGACATTTAAACTGTTCAAAATCTTCTTTTTATATTCATCATTTAATGTATAGCTTAAAATAATTAATTCTATTGGATTATAAGTACTTATAAAACGGAATACTTCGTCACAAGCAAATTCAGGATCATTTTTAGTAGATCCCGCTTCATAAACAAACGTTTTCCCTGTAGATAAATCTATACCACTTATTCCCGCTATTATATAACCGTTTATAATTTCATACATTATAACCATCATATAATTACTTTTGTTGCTTAATATATTTATATTTAATCCAGGTGATAAAATCTCTGTTACTGCCCTTTTAGGATTTGGTGGTTCCGTTATTTGTTCAACAAGCACAATTGTATAATTTTCATTTAATAAAATTTGAGTAAATTTTGAAATAGAATGTATTGGGAATCCTGCCATAATTGGATTTGCCATTGATACTTCAGTAATCATTTTATTTTTTCGCGATGTTTGTATTCCACATAAATCCGCAATTTTAAATAAATCATTATCAATTATATTATCTGTAATTGTATAAATTTCAAAAAAAGAGCCTACCTGCATAAACACTATACAGTTATCTCCGTATTTTTCTTTATAAGTCTTAGAATATTCTAAATATTCATCTATAATCATTTTATAATCATATATATATATATATATAAGTCTTAAATAATTATATAAAGCTTTATTATTATAAATTAAATAAATATGGCTACAAAACAGAGATTACCTTTTCACGAATTATTAAAAATTTTAGAAGAATTAAGTTTAGATGATTATAATTTAACAGATAGTGTTAAATTAGAATTTTATAAATATTATAAACAGGCGACATTGGGTGATTGTAACACTAATAGACCTTGGAGTGTATATATTAAGGATTGTTCAAAATGGGACGCATGGAATAGCATCAAAGGTATGAGTAAGGAAGACGCAGAAAATAATTACGTAGATTGTTACTATAATTATGTGGATATTAATTAACTTTATTATAATGAATTTAAAAACTCATTATATTCATTAATATTATTTTTTAAATAGTTATATATATATTTTTCTTTATATATTTGAAGAACTAACATAAAATCGCTGATATCTAAATTAGGATCGCTATATATTAATATTTCATCTTTTATGTAATATATTATACTGTATATTACATAGAATACAAGTATTATATATCGAGGTTTAAGAATTTCATTTAGAAAATTAATAAATAATTTTAATAATTGTAATAAAAATGTTGCCGAGTACCCATACATTATTTTTCCAATTTTATTAAATATACCAGTTGTATCAAAAAATGATATAATTAAACCTATAGCAATTATAGATATAATAATTGGTATTTTAAGAATAATAACATAAAATGGGTAAATTATTAATTTACCTGCTATAAATATAATAAGTATTGCCAACCAAAATGGTATATATATTCCAAATAATATTGAAGATGTAATTATAATGAAATTAACAAATTTTATTATATCTGTTAACTTATCATAGTAAAGCATTAAATAATAAAATAAAAATGGTATAACAAATAAAACTAATAGCGAAGGGACTAAAATTATTAATGATTGAAAATGTTCATTAACATTTTTATATTCTCCGAAAATATTTATATTTTCTTTTTCAATTTTAATATCATTTATATTATATTCACTAATTATATTTTCATCTTCATAATTTTTCAATTCCACAGGTTCTATAGGAAGAACTACACCATTAGTGCAAATATCACATATTTTATATACATCTCTGCTTATTATACTACTATCAATTAATCTCTGGCAAAAAATATATTTATTTGAAAAACATAAATTAATACAATTTGTTAATAGGTTTTTAATATATTCTATATTTTTTCCCAATGAAACATTTTCATTTATTTTTTTGTAGTTTAACATTAAATAATAAGCATACCTATAATGAGGTACAACTACTTTTGGTATATTGTATTCTTTAATATTTTCATCAATTTCGCCAATTTTTTTTAAATATATATTTTTATAATATTGATCGTTATTGTCAAATAGTTCATAAAACTTTATTATGTTATTCAAAATAATAGTATCAACATTTTTTTTACCGTTTTCAAAAATAATATTATTTATATAGGTGTTTAAAATATTATATGCTTCATTTATTTGGTTTTTTATATGTTCTTCTTTTTTTTTCCATAACATCTCATCGTAATTATTAATTGAAGTTTCTATATAATTATCTAATTCTATATTGTTTTTATCTTTAATTTTTAATCTATTATTAAATATGTGTTCGTCAAAATTTTTTAAAAATGAGGAATCTATAGTATCTAAATCTATTTTGGAACATATTATACATATGATAGCAAATGGGTCGTATGGGATGAAATCTTTATATTTTCCTTTGTTAAATGTTTTAATGTCTTCACATAAAGATATATTATCTTTATTTATAACAAAATTATTAACACATTTTTTATAACACTGTGTGACAGTAAATGACCCTTTTAATTCGTTAGGTTTACTTCCTTGTTGATAATTATTATTAATATAATAATATGGAATTGTAAACCAATCAGTCCAATCTTCAACACCCATATTATAACATGTCCCTTTTAAGGGGAACGACTTATAATAATCATTTTTATATTTTAATTTTTTTTTATCAGAAAAATCTAAGTTATAAAAATTAGAAGTGTCAATATCTATATCTATTTTATGTGTAAATAATTTTTTATCTTCATCTATATATTCATGTTTATCGCTATTATAAGAATTGACGTCTGTCATATTAATTAAATATATCTTACTTAAAAATATAATAGATAATTTAGTTTATTCTTTAATTTTAATTTTATCATAGTCGGTATAAATTGTTTCGTTTTGACTATCATTTTCGTAAATTTTTATTTCACAATTTTTATTGAAAATTTTATTATCAGTGATATTATCACAATTTATAATAAATTTATCTGAATTGTTAATATTTTCTGTTTTATAATTAACTATATATTCATTTTTATTATTTTTAAAATTTAAATTCTTTGGTTGAAATGTAGAATGGCTTTTAACACCATTAATATAATAATATATATTATCACTTCTCCCATCATTATCATATATTTCCCTACTTACTGTATTACTTAATTGCGGTGTCATGACACTAGCTAAATCTTCAGATAATCTTTCTCCTTGAGCAAATATATCAAATATTAATTTATATGTATCTGTAATACTATTCACAGAGTTATTTAAACTGTTTGGAATATTGCGCAACATTGTAAAAATATCTCCGTCACCTTCATCGCGCGTATCTTTAACATTATTAACATTATTTTGAGGATTATAATCAGCCTTATTATTATTTTTATTTTTATTTTTAGATGTAGCTGTAAATATCAAAGTAATTATAATTATTATTATTATAAATCCGGTTATTACATCGTTCCATCTTGTCGCAAACATAGTTTTTATAGATGATAATATAGTATTTGATATATATTCTGTAAAATTTATTGATAAATCAGTAGCAAAAGATGAAAAATTTAGTGTTAAATTACCCAAATTTTTTAAATCTTCTTCTTCCTTTTCTTGTTTTCTTTTTTTATTAATTTCACTCTTTTCGCTCAAAGTTTCTTTGATTTTTTTTAAACTTTCATCCAAATTTTTACTATAATTATTATAACGTTCGTATATAATTTTATATTTTTCGACGTCCGTTCCTTTTAATTTATTAATATCATCTTTCATTCTCAAATCATATTTATATTTTAAAAATATGTTATTATCTCCTTCGTATAATTTAGCAATATATGGAATTATATTCCTATATTCTTTTCCTATTAAGAATAGATTGCCTAAATCATTAATTTCTATATCATTAATACTAAATTCTTTATTTTGACTTGATTTTATGTTAATATCATTAATATTTACTTTATTATACTTTTTTATCTTTTTTTTTAAATTAATTAATTCATTATTTTTATTATCTATATTTTTATCATCTTTACTTAAATTTTCTTTTTTATATATTGTCGTAAATCTATCTTTTATCTTAATATTGCTTGTAACATAATAGTCATCATCAACCTTCAAATAATATTTATTATCACTATATTTATTACTCATACTTGATAGCATATAATCGTATTTTTCACGCAATTTATTTTCTTCACCATCATCTACTCTATTACCTTGTTCTTCACCATCATCTACTCTATTACCTTGTTCTTCACCATCATCTACTCTATTGCCTTGTTCTTCACCATCATCTACTCTATTGCCTTGTTCTTCACCATCATCTACTCTATTGCCTTGTTCTTCCAAACCATCATCTATTTCGACGTATTGTTCTTCATATTCATCTATTTCGTCGCCTTGTTCTTTTTTTTCTTTATATGGTATAACATATAAAATATCATCAATATTTTTTATTATAATATTTTTTGATTTTTTTATTAAACTATTTATTGGTTTATATATGTAGTTTTTTCTTTTTAATTCTTCAACAATAAAATTTAAATTATCTACATAATCATCATATTTTATGATATTTATACTTTTATTATTTATAGTAAACAAAGTAGGTGTCGCAAACTCTTTTATTTTATTTAAGTTTGATTCGTCTAATTCTAATAATTCTGTTTCATTATAAGCACTTTTCCAAGCAGAAAATTTATAATCATTATTATTATTTTTTTTTAAAAAATAAATTTCATCAATTCCTCCTCCTTTAATTTCTTTCCTTAAATTTTTCAATTTTTTATTTTTCATATTATATAAATTAATATTCTTAATTATTTAATATATATTATTTTGTATGTTCAATATCTAAAAATATTATTATATTAATATAATAAATATGTTTTTCTATATTTTATTATTAATATTATTTTTAATTTATGCTTCATTATATTATATATTCAATAAGGAAGTTTCTATATATCAAACAAATACAGCGCATTTTACGTTTGATTTGTTATTCAAAAAACAACCTATTATCATAGATGACAATATAGATATTAAAAAAATTATTAATGACTGGTTCTCGTATAATTTAATTTATGAGAACATAACTTATACAAAAAATTGGAATCATAATAACTATAAATATTTATTAATATATTCAAATGATAATACAGAAATATTATTATGTAATCCAAAATGCAGTACTACAAATAATTTTCCCAATGAAAACGCCGAACCTTCATTAATTAGATTAAATAATAAATTATTAATTATTCCATTCAAATGGTATTATCATATAAATAATAATAATATTATAATATATGGTATTCACGATTATATTACTTATTTTTTAAGTAAAATATAAATATAGCAATGTAAAACATTATGTCATCGGTGGGGTTCGAACCCACGCGTGCTTAAGCACAACAGATCTTAAGTCTGTCCCCTTAGACCACTCGGGCACGATGACAAAAACGCCATAAAGGCTATATTTATTAGAAAAATAATAAATATACTTTAAATATTCTTAGAACATTCTTTTTTATTTATTAATAACGTCTATTCCTTATATATTTTTTTAGATATTAAAAATTGATTAAATAAAGTTATAAATATATATAACTATGGATGAAATAACAGCTAAATTAAACTCTACAACATTAACTAGCAATGAATCAAAAGAACTTATAGAATATATTAATACAATTGATATTAATATAGATGTGAGAAAATGTTTAGCACATTTAATTGAAAATGATAATCATTGTGATTATCTTACAATTTATAATATATGTGTAGAAAACGATATTGAATTACCGCCAATATAAAAAAGAGTACATAATTGTTTAAATGTATTGATAATAATAAAAATTATTAAAAGTTATAAAAAAATTAATTATGTACTCTTTTTTATAATTCTAAAAATAAACTAAATAAATATATTAATCATACTTTTTATTACTTCTTCTTTTTCTTAATGGCGTTAGATTCTACGATACCTTTTAAATCATTATCATACTCGATTATAATATTATTTCTATGTAATTCCCAAGCTTTTTCTAATTCTACAAGATCACTCATCCAAATATCTTCAATATTTGTATCTTTTAGAGCATTTAATTTATCTTCCAACTCTTTGTGCTCTTTTTCTAAAATAATTTTTCTATCATATGTAAGTTGTGAAATAGGCATTTTGAGAAGATAGTTATAATGTGCTACTTTTTTATTTTCACTGTATTCGTCGTCATATTCATCTTCTTTATCTTTTTCATTTTTTTCAGTATCAATCGGGGGATATTTTAATTCAACGAGCCGCGCCATAATATCTACTAGTTTTTTGTTCATTATTTGAATTTTACCTGCAATTACATCTAATATAAATCTCATTTTATTACTAATAACTTTGGCTTCTTTTTCCAAGTTTTTAATTTGATACATTTTTCTTTCATAATATTTTAGAATACGTGTTTCAGCCCATTCTTTAATTATTTCTGTTGTACTTTCATATTTTTGTATAGATCCTTCATTATTAAATAAATGCATATTATTAATACTTAAATTTTTACTTGATTGAAGTTTAAATAAAGCTTCAACTTTATCACTTATTTTATCTTTAACACTTGTATTAAAATGTAATATAAATCTAACATTTTTTGATGTATAATGATTTTCTATATATTTTAAATTATTTAAACCAGATGTTATCATATTTTCTAAGAATTCTTTATAATCTTCTGTCCATGTCCCAATTGGCAATTCTGTAATTTCTAAAGTTTCATTGTCAATCCATTTATAAATACCTTTGCTAACATATGAATTTTTCTCAGCTTTTTCAATAGTTCCCTTAAATCCCAAATAATAAGGTGTTATATTATCTATTTCTAAAACATCTAGAACACTATATATCATTTCTAAATCATCTTCATTTTTAACATCTATTTTAGACTTTTTAATTATTTCACATATTAATTTACAAATATTAATAATATCACTTGGATTAAATTGAGGAATATTTGTAGAATATCCAGTTCCAATACCGATTCCACCATTTACCAATATCATAGGGATAATAGGAATATAATATTCTGGTTCTATTTGTTGCCCGTCATCATCTTGATAATTTAAAATTATATTATCTTCTTCTTTGAAAATTAATTTAGTTAATTTTGATAATACTGTAAAAATGTATCTCGCAGATGATGCGTCTTGTCCCCCTTGGCATCTACTACCAAACTGACCATTAGGATTTAGTAAATTAATGTTATTAGTTCCAACATATATTTGCGCCATTCCTACAATAGCCTGTTGTAATGAATTTTCACCATGATGATATGCCGAAACCTCGCTTACATATCCTGACAATTGAGCTACTTTTATTTCATTTGTATATAATCTTCTTTTAAAACAAGCGTATAAAATTTTACGCGTACTTTCTTTAAGACCATCACATATATGATTAATAGATCTTTGTAAATCGCGATTAGAAAAGTGTATCAAATCATCATCTACAAAAGATTTATAATTAATAAATTTCTTCGAATAATCCAATACTCTATCTTTATTATAACTTTGTAACCATAACTTTCTATCATCCGCGCGTTTTTTATTAAATGCCAAATCAATAACTTCGTCTGCTTGCTCGTCATAGACATATGTTACTTTGTTCATTTGTTTAAAATATTCTTTTGCCTCTTGATCACTTGACGTCCCTAATCCTTTATAATATTTGATTCTCCAATTTCCATTCTTTGCTATATCTGTTTCAGACCATTTTTCATAATCAGACATATTATAAAATTCAATTACATCTTTTTTATTATTTGTTGCTTTGATAATTGGTGTAAGCATAGATGTTAAGAAACCAGGTACTTCATATAATTCATGCCACATACTTTGAAATATATTAAATACAAGTCCTTTAATATGACTCCCGTCATGATCCTGATCTGTCATAATCATAATTGAACCATACCTTAATTGAGAAATATCTGTATATTTTTTATTTTGCTCTAATCCAAGGATTTTTTTAATAGCGGTTATTTCATTATTATCAGATATTTTTTGCAATGTAGCATCTTTTACGTTTAGTATTTTACCTCTAAGTGGAAATACACCGTATCTATCGCGACCAATAACACTCAATCCAGCTATCGCCATAGTTTTAGCAGAATCTCCTTCTGTCAATATCAAAGTACATTCTTGACTTTGTTTTGTACCAGCTAAATTAGCATCATCGAGTTTCGGAACTATGATTCTTGATAATTTTTTACCATCGGTTTTAACAAGTTTCTTTTTATCATAAAATTCTGTAATGCTCAGTGCCTTGTCAATTATTCCCGATTTATACAATTTCTCGTAAAATTTATCACTTAAATCACATTTTGATCCAAATTTAGCGACAGGAGTTGTTAATGTCTCTTTACTTTGCGAATCAAAACTAGGATTAACAATTAATGCTTTTACAAATACAAATAAATTATCTTTGATATGTTGTGTTTTTATTGTTTTCTTTTTTTTAGACATTGTCATATCAACCAGATTTTTAGTAATCATATTTGTGATATATTCAATATGTTTCCCTCCTTTAATTGTGTTAATGCCATTTACAAAAGACAACTGTTCATATGTTCCTGATTTAGATATAGAAGCGACAACTTCCCACCTTTCCCCACAAGATTCATATATATTTGGTTGCTCTTTTTTATCTAAAAATAAATCACAATACTTCTCAAAATCTTTAATTGTTAATTTTGTTCCATTAAATGTAACAGCAACATCTTTATTTGTTGTTGCACATGCATCAATAACCCGACGATGAAATAATTTATATATATCGTCGGTGATGTTATCAATACCAAATTTTTTATAATCTGGTATAAATGTTATCTGTGTATATGGTAATTTTGAATATGCTTTCACAATAGGTTCATCTCTTTGCGTCATATTATTGCGAAAAGTTTGAGTGTAAATTTTTTTACTATAATGATCTACGGTTTCAATCGTAAATTGTGTTGAAAATATATTTGCCAATTTACTACCATATCCATTTTTACCTCCCCATATTTTCTCTTCACCCTTGTCATAATTTGTAGATGTCAATAATTCGCCAAATATTAATTCAGGAACCCATTTATTTCCATAATCACTATGTTTTTTAATATCTATGCCATTGCCATCGTTATATACACTTATCATACCAGTAATTTTATCAATATTAACTTTGATATTTTTAACATGTTTAATATCTTCTTTGCCTTTTTGTTCTTCTGCTTTAAGACGCATAGAATGATCTATAGCATTTACGATAACTTCGTCAAAAATTTTAAGAAGACCTGGAATATACACCAAATCTTCCATATTCATTTTTGTACCATCATAAATATAACTATTGATTTTTTGTGGTTCTATAGAGCCAATATATGTATCTGGTAATGCCAAAATATGCTCCAATAGTTCATATTTTTTATATTTTTCATTAACTGTTTTAACTTCTGCAAAATTAACAACTTTAGACATTTCCTAATTTTCAATTATAATTTTAATATATAAATATAATCAATTTTTTATATATGCGATAATTTACAATAAATAAATAATTTATAATTATATAGATAAGAATGTCTGTTATATTAATTAATAATTTACAAGATTTTAATACTACAATTCAAGATAATCAATATGTCGTTGTTATATTTTCAGCAGGATTTTGTAATCCTTGTAAAGATATTTCCCCTTTTATTAACGAACAAGCAGAAAAAAATACAGAAATAAAATTTATAAAAGTAGATATTGAAGAAGGATGTGATATATCAGATAAATACAATATTCAATCAATCCCACATTTTAAATTTTTTAAAAATAATAATGAACTAATTTCATTTTCAGGGGCAAATAAACAATTTATAATAGAATCTATCGAAAAAATTAAATTAAATGTTTCTCCTACCGAAAACTTAGATTAATTAATATTAGTGCGAATAATAACTAATAATTATTTATTTTTATATTTTAGTAATAATGAAGAGTATTATAGGAATACCTAAAGAACTTAAATTAAACGAAAAACGTGTTTCTATAATTCCCGAGGATGTATTATTATTGACAAATAATAATTTTACCGTATATGTTCAAACAAACGCAGGGAAGGAAGCACAATTTAATGACGAAGAATACATTAAAGCGGGGGCAATTATATGTAATTCCATAGAAGAATTATATAAAAAATCTAATATTATAGTAAAGGTTAAGGAACCCCAAGAAGAAGAATATAAATTTATTAAAAATACTCATAAAATTTTAACATTTTTTCATTTCGCAAGCAATAAAAATTTAACTGACGCAATGATTAATAGTGGGGCTAAATGCTATGCTTATGAAAATATCACTATAACGGATAATATAGGAAACTATCATTATCCTATATTATCGCAAATGTCTAAAATAGCTGGGGAAAAATCAATGCTTGAAGCAATTAAATTTATATTTAATAATGAAATATATGATTACAGTATACAAATATCAATTTTTGGGGCTGGAAATGCAGGAATTTCTGCGATGATTGTCGCAATTAATTCAGGTTTTACTAATATTTCTTTATTAGATAAAAATTTTAATAAGTTGCTAGAATTAAAGAAAAAATATAATGTAAATATATATGAATATAATAATGAAAATGTTGAATTCCTTACAAAAAATTCACGAATAATAATTGGCTCTATTTATAATACAGGTCTTAAATCAGATAAACTAATAACAAAAAATATTCTTGATGAAATTACAATAGAAACTATTATTATGGATATAGCAATTGATCAAGGCGGTATAACAGAATTATCAGAAGCTACAACATTAGAGAATCCTATAATAAAATATAAAAATGCTAATATATATTGCATTCCAAATATACCTTCTTGTATTCCAGAACATTCTTCAAAATTACTATCAAAATCAATTATAAATTATGTTCTTGCCGTTGCAAGCGAAAATACCAACATTTATCCTGAATTAGGAATTGGTAAAGGGTTAGTTATTTCTGATGGTATTTATTATTAAAAATTGATTATTAATATTTAATTATAATAAATTATAATGAAGATTTATATAAATATTGCTAAAACACTTATAATTTCTACTTATTTAGTGGAATTTTCTAATTGTTATCATATATCATTTCCAACATTTAAAAGAAATTTAGCTGTAATTAAAGATATTAATATTAATAAATTAACAGATAATGATAAAAATGATTTAAAAATCTTGTTTAATTCAGTACCAATGCTATTATTTAAGAATCAAAATATAGAACCAAATGTATTTTATGACTTTTGTAAGTCATTTGATGACAAATCAAATGATAAAGTTATACACCCTTTTAAATATTCGCAAATAGATTCAGTGCCACAAGTATCTTTGAGAGGCGAAGCATATATTAAAGATATGCACGGTATTAAAGATGTTACATTGAAATATAGTGATCCATTTAAAAATACACTTGTATGGCACCAAGATATAGTTGGACACGGAACAGAATTACCTCCGGTTGTTGCTTCTATTTATATGGTTAAAATTCCTAAAACTGGTGGAAATACATTATTCGCAAGTATGGAAGACGCATATGACAGTATGGAATATTATATGAAAAAAAAATTAAGTAAATATAATGTTATTTATACTAATACGAAAAATGATATGATGAATTCTTATTTTGACTATACTGGTATAAATAGAGTATTGAATAGCGAATTTGATAGTAAGGGTACAACAACTTTAACAAGAACGCCATTGATTGTATATTCAAACCGAGAAAAAAGAAGAAAAGCTATAATGTTATCGCCATTTAGATTTAATAAATTTGATAAATTAACATGCGACGATAGCTTTGATTTATACAGAGAAATAATGACAAAATATGTATTTACACCACAAAACATTGTTGATATTAAATGGGATAAAAATGATTTATTATTATTCAATAACAGAAAATTAATTCATACATCTACACCAACAATAGAATATAAAAATCAAGAAAGAATATATTATAGTTGCTTTGTTGGAACATCACAACCAATTATAAAAGGTTATTCAAATTAATTATATAATTGCGTAACTATCTCAGTATAAATATTACTAGATATTATTTCACTACAAATATCTGATATTGTTTTATTTTCTATATCTATTACTATTATATTTTTATTTTCTTCAATAGCTTTAGCATAATTTATTTCATGTAATTCATGAATACGTTGGATATGCTCTAATTTTATATTTTTTTCCGATTCTCTACCTCTTCTTTTAATTCTATTAAAACACATATTGGGACAAGAGCGTAAATATATATACGCATTGGGGCTCCATAAATCATCTGTGGTTTTATGAAGTTTATATAAATTATTATATTCTTCCAAGCTAATACTTTTATCTTCAAAAGCTTTTTCGACAAATACTTTTTTTATAAAATATGGGCTCCTTTCCATTAATATAATTACATTAGACTTTTCTTGTATCCAACATCTATCCATCCATACTTTTATTTGGAAATTATAAGTACTATTATCCGTGTCATACATATTTTTAAGATATTCAGTCCAATTATCAACAGGCTCTATATCTATTGCCGTTTTATAATTCTTATGAAAATAATTTAAAATACTCGTTTTACAGCAACCGATATTACCATCTATCGTTATTATAGGCATTTATTAATTTATATCTAATTTATTTTTATATATCATCATTTTTTTAATATTTTAGTATTATTTAATATTTTTTTAATATTACTTATATTTATCTCACTATTCTTTATTTTTATAATCTTAAC
>Ga0222714_10003514_pt1 | contig 15883 bp, 10 predicted proteins | sample C33_3DmetaG_FD_165048 | JGI IMG/M metagenome (GOLD analysis project Ga0222714, IMG submission 165048) | Estuarine water microbial communities from San Francisco Bay, California, United States - C33_3D | ecosystem: Environmental > Aquatic > Marine > Unclassified | place: USA: California...
GGGGGTCAATTGAGCGACTGCTGCGTCTGAAGGGAACCCGGGCAGGACGACGTCCGGCCGAACGGCCGGGCGGGACTATAGTCACGGGCCTTCCGACGCGACAGACGGACTTCCGCCTCCCCAACAGACCGAGCCATGGCACTCCGCGTCGGCGACAGAGCCCCCGACTTCTCCCTCCCGCCTGCGCCGGGGCCCGACCTGGTCACGCTCTCCTCCTTCCGGGGGGAGAAGAACGTGGTCGTACTCTTCTTCCCGCTCGCCTTCAGCTCGGTCTGCACCGAAGAGATGTGCCGCGTGGCGGAGGAACGGCCGGACTGGGCCGGACTCGACGCGCAGGTGATCGGCGTGAGCGTCGATTCCCCTTTCGTGGTGCAGCGCTTCGCGGTCGAGACGAAGGCGGGCTTCCCCATCGTCTCGGACTTCAACAAGGAGGCGATGCAGGCGTTCGACGTGATGTACGAGGAGTATTTCGGCCTGCGTGGCGTGGCCAAGCGCTCGGTCTTCGTGATCGACCGGGCGGGCGTCGTGCGATACGTCTGGGTCGACGACGACTCGGGGGTTCTGCCCCCTCTGGAGGAGGTCCGGGCCGCGCTGGTCCGGCTGGACTGACGCGTCCGCGTCAACCTTCTCGACCGGTCATCTGTCCGTGGTGGTGCCCACACTTCCGAGCCCAGGCCGATGCAGCGCGCAATGATCCTTCTGCGGGTGACCCTCGCCACCGTTCTCGTCTCCGCGACCCTGGTCGCGCCCGCCTCCGTTCATGCCCAGCAGGCGCGCATGGGTGAGAGCACCTCTTCCGCGCCCGCGCCCGCGCCCGTCGCTCGCGCCCAGCGCACCGACGTCGCTCCGGTCGTCGACGGCGTCCTTGACGAGGACATCTGGATGTCGGCGCCCCTGATATCGGACTTCACCCAGCGCGAACCCAGCGACGGGTTCCCGGCCACCGAGCCTACCGACGTCCGCATCCTCTACGACGCGAATGCGATCTATGTCGGCGTCTGGGCCTTCGACTCGCGGGCCGCGCAGATCGTGGCCGGTGAGGCGATCCGCGACTTCGAGGTCACCGATGCCGACGCCGTCATCATGGTGTTCGACACCTTTCGCGACGAGCAGAATGGCTTCGTGTTCGGGACGACGCCCGCGGGCATCGAGTACGACGGGCAGGTGGCGTCCGCGGGGAGCGGCGGCGGCTTCTTCCTGGGCGGAGGCGCGAACAGCCAGCAGCGCTTCCAGGCCGGCGCCGGCGGTGGCTTCAACAAGAACTGGGATGGCAGCTGGGAGGTGGCGACGACGCGCGACGGCGAGGGGTGGTACGCGGAGTTCCGGATCCCCTTCAGCACGCTCCGGTACGGCTCCGGTACGGCGAGCTGGGGGTTCAACATGTCGCGCCGGGTGCGCCGGCTCAACGAGGAGGTGTTCTGGTCCGCGGTGCCCCGCGAGTTCAACCTGTACCGGCTCGACTTCGCCGGGAGGCTCGAGGGGATGGACCCGCCCACGCGCCGGGCCGCCACGGTGACGCCGTACGCTCTGGGCTCGACCCAGCGTGACTACAACACCGCCCAGTCGATCTTCGACGAGGACGCACAGGTCGGCGGCGAGGCCAAGGTCCAGATCACCCAGGGCCTCACCCTCGACCTCACGGCGAACACCGACTTCGCCCAGGTCGAGGTGGACGACGCCCAGGTGAACCTCACGCGCTTCGCCCTCGTTTTCCCCGAAAAGCGCCCTTTCTTCCTGGAGAACGCCGGTTTCTTCACGGTAGGCGGGAACGGGGCGGACCTCTTCTTCAGCCGGCGGATCGGCATCGACAGCGGGTCTCCGGTACCCCTCAAGGGCGGCGGCCGCCTCTCGGGGCGCCTCGGCGGCCTGAACGTGGGTGGCCTCTACCTCCAGACCGGCGGGTTCCCCGGCGTCGCGGGGTACGATCCCTCCGGCTCGCCGACAGCCCAGGGGCGCAACTCCTACGGCGTGGCGCGCGTCGCGAAGGAGCTTCCCAGCCGCTCGAAGATCGGCGCGCTCTTCACGGATCGTCGCAGCGACCTCTCCGGCGACGAGAACCAGACCTATGCCGTGGACGGCCAGCTCGGCCTCGGCGACCAGTTCAATCTCACGACCTGGTACGCCAGGACCCGCACCGAGGTGTCGGGGACCGTGCCCCCGGGCTCGCCGCCCGAGCTGAGCGAGACGCGCACCGACGACGCCTGGGACGTCACCGGCGCCTGGACGTCCCGGAGCTTCCGAACCAACGCCACCATCCAGGAAATCGGCGAGGACTTCAATCCCGAGATCGGCTTCGTGCCGCGCCGCGGCCACCGTTATTACCAGCTCTTCGGGATGTACTACATCCGGCCGTCGAAGATCTTCCGCGAGCTGCGGCCCCACGTCTCGTACTACACGTACCGGAACCGTTCGGAGCGAGCGGACCCCGGCTTCGAGATCTCGTCTCGCTGGCACGTGGACCAGCACTGGCAGTGGCCCAGCGGGATGGAGCTCCACACGGGTGCCAACTTCACCTCGGAAGGGCTCTACGAGCCGTTCACGATCCGCGGTGTCGTGAATGCGTCGGGCGACAAGGTCACGGTTCCGGTGGGGATGTACGGCGGGTGGGAGGCGGCGTTCGTTTTCATGACCGACCAGTCGAGGGCGCTGTCGTTCAATTCGCGCTTCAACTGGGGCGCCTTCCTTTCGGGAAACAAGCGGACCTCGAGTGGCGACGTGACGGTGCGGTACGGAGATCGCTCCAGCGCGACGCTGGCCGCCGCGTACAACGACGTGTCGCTGCCGGAAGGCGACTTCTCCACGCTCCTGACCAGCCTGAAGCTCAGCTACTTCTTCACGCCGCGGATCTACCTCCAGGGGCTGGTCCAATACTCTGACCAGATCGACACGTGGTCGGCCAACATGCGGCTCGGGTGGCTGAGCACGGCCGGGACCGGGCTCTTCATCGTCTACAACGACGTCCAGGAGAGCTACGACTTCTCCCGGCTCGAGGGGCCGATGGCTCGCTCCCTGTTCATCAAGTACACGAAGCAGTTCAATCTCTTCGGGATGTAGATAGCTTCATCTCATGATGTTCACGGGACGCTCCATCCGACGTTCGGTCGCGGCTCCGGCCGCTCTGTTGCTGCTCGCGCTTGGCGTTGCGGCACCCGCGATGGAGCGCGCGGATCTGTCCCGGGCGCCCGTGATCGAGTCGGAGCACGAGCCAGGTTCCTGCCCCGCGCCGCACGACCATCGGATCTGCACCCAGGTATCGGCGAATCAGGCCGCGCCGGGTGCGGACCGGCGCGCGGCATCCCGCGATGCGGTCCGGGTCGTCCGCGCGACGGAGGACTCGCGACGCCAGCCCTCGGCGCACGCGGTCCGATCCGCTCCCGCTCGCGCGCCTCCCGTCGTCTGACGTTCGAACAAGCTGTGGGGTGATCGCCGTCGGGCGATCACCGAACGTCTGACACCCTGTGCCGCGCCTGCCGTGCGCGGGTCCGATCGGGAGACAAGTCATGCTCAGGATCCAGTTGTCTGTAGGGGCGCTCGCGGTGGCCGTCGCGCTGACCGTCGTTCTGCCCCGCGCGTCCGCAGCCCAGCAGGAGGGCAGAATCGAGGGCGTTGTGCTGGTCGGCGAGACGCCGGTCGACGACGCCGACGTCGTCCTTCCCGGCCTCGGTCAGAGGGTCCGGGCCGATGGGGCCGGGCGCTTTTCGTTCGAGCGGGTTCCGCCCGGCCGGTACGTGGTCGAAGCTCAGAGCGTTCGGTGGGGCAGGGGGATCGCGACGGTCGACGTCGCCGCCGGGCAGACGGCGCGCGTGACGCTTCGGGTCGAGGCGGTCTTCCACCTCGATGAGATGGTCGTCTCCGCGGGGGTTGGCTCGACCCAGCGCTCCGAGGCGTACCAGCCGGCCAGCGTGCTGACGTCCCGGGATCTCGTGACGAATGCGGAGGCGTCGCTCGGCGAGACGCTTTCGCGTCAACCGGGCGTGTCGTCGACGTATTTCGGGCCAGGAGCCAGTCGACCCGTCATCCGGGGCATCGGCGGTGACCGCGTGCGGATCCTCGAGGCCGGGATCGGGACGGGCGACGCGTCGAGCACCAGCCCCGACCACGCCGTCGCGGTCGAGGCGCGTGCTTCGGAGCGCATCGAGGTGATCCGTGGCCCCGCGACGCTTCTCTACGGGAGTTCCGCGGTCGGCGGCATCGTGAACGTATTCGACGAACGGATCGCACGGGATCTGCCCACGCGACCGCTGACGGGCTACTTCGAGGGCCTGGCGGGGACCGTGTCGGACGAGCGAACGGGTTCCGGAGCGGTGAACTTCACGACCGGTCGCTTCGTGATGTCCGCGTCCGGCCTGTGGCGGGACGCGTCCGACTACGCGATCCCCGGCTTCGCCGAGCTCGATGCGGAGCCGGGGGAGGACCCCGTCGAAGGCATCCTCGAGAACTCGTGGGTCGAGAGCCGCAGGGGGAGCGCGGGGCTCACCTGGGTCGGCGCGCGCGGCTACGCGGGGGTCGCGTTGTCGACGCAGCGCTCCGATTACGGCGTGCCGGGTCATGCTCACCACGAGGAGACCGTTCCCGCGCCGCCCGTGCCCGAGGAGGAGGAGCTCGTCAGCATCGATCTCGAACAGGATCGCTTCGACTTCGAGGGCGTCATGCGCTTCGGCGCGAGCGCGGTACGCAACGTCAAGGCCCGGTTCGGCTACACGGACTACAACCACGTCGAGCTCGAAGGCGAAGAGATCGGCACCCGCTTTCTCAACGACTACCTCGAGGCCCGGGTCGAAAGCGAGCACAGCTTCACGTCCTCGACGCAGGGGGCCGTCGGGGTGCAGTTCTCGAACCGCGACTTCGAGGCCATCGGCGAAGAGGCGTTCGCGCCTCCGTCGACTACACAGACCTCGGCCCTCTTCGGGTACGAGGAGCTCCGCTGGACCGAAGCGCTGAACCTGCAGGGCGGCGTTCGGGTCGAACGTCAGCAGGCCGAGTCGCAGGGCGTGGCGGAACTCACGCACTACGGTGTCTCCGGCTCCCTGGGCGCCAACTGGGATGCGAACGAGCTCATGAGTTTCGCGTTCTCCGCGTCCCGCTCCATGAAGCTCCCCAACGCGGAGGAACTCTTCTCGAGGGGACCCCACGCGGCGACGCGCGCGTGGGAGATCGGCGATCCCGCGCTCGACTCGGAGGTCGCGCTCGGCTTCGACCTCACCACGCATGTGCACGCGGAACGGTTCCGGGCCAGCGCCTCGATCTTCACGACCGGCTTCGCCGGCTACATCTACCAGGCCGCGACTGGCGTGCAGCGCGACGACCTGACGGAGTATCGCTACGTCCAGGGGGACGCCCGGTTCACCGGTGCGGAGTTCGAGGCGGCGTTCGATGTCGTGGAGAACGACCCGTCCATGAGCGCGCCGCACCTGACGCTCGAGGCACTCGCAGACTTCGTGAACGCGAAGCTCACCGACACCGACGAGTACCTCCCGCGCATCCCCCCGATGCGCCTGGGCGGCGGCGTTCGCTACCGCCAGGGGGCGATCACGGCGCATGCCGGCGCCCGGTGGTCCGCACGGCAGGACAGGCTCGGCCCGTTCGAGACCGGAACGGCCGCCTACACGATGGTCGACGCCGCGATCAGCTACCGGCTCGTGACCGGCGGGCTCTTCCACGACATCACGCTCACCGGTGCGAACCTGACCGACGTCGACGCGCGCGTGCACACGTCCTTCCTCAAGGACATGGCGCCGCTTCCCGGCCGGGAGATCCGTCTCATCTATCGGATCAACTTCGGAGGGCTGTAGCCACCGCGAGGGGCTCGGAGGACGCGATCCGCGGGTGCGTCCTCCGAGCCACTCAGGCGATCATTTCGCCCGGAAGCTCACGTTCCACGATGTCACCGTCCTGCAGGGAGACATGCCAGACGCGTGCGTCCGCCCGGGTCTTCACGACGCCACGGACCTCGTTGTCCACGAACCAGATGCCCGCGTCGTTGTCGCACGCGTACCCTGGTTTGAGCGCACCCGACCGGATGAGGCGGTGGTACGTCGGGCGGCGGGCCGCCTCGGCGTCGTAGTGCGGTGAATGGCTTCCGCGAAGGAAGCCGAGGCACTCGATCTTGGTGACCTCCCGGGGGCGTGAGTCGGTCGTCCCCTCCTCGAACCAGCAGAGCGAGCCCGCGCTGGCGCCCCCGAGCACGACGCCGCGCTCCCACGCCTCGCGCAGCACGACGTCGATGCCCTGCGCCTTCCAGATCGCCTGCTGGTTCAGGGTGTTGCCACCCGAGACCACGATCCCGTCCACGGAAAGAAAGATCTCCTCCCAGCTGCGGTCGGTGCTGTAGCTGCTGATGAACGACTCCTGTACGGACGGCTCGACATCGAGCGGGGCGCAGTTCTCGTACCACCGGATGATGCCCGATTCACGGTCCGCGGATGCGGTCGGCAGGTAACAGAGCCGCGGGCGCTCCTTGCCCGTGAGCCGGGCCATGTACCCGATGAATGCGGTGCCGAAGCCACCGCCGGCGATGAGGATCTGACGGGGTACGGGCTGCCCCCCGCCGTGCATGCCTTCTCTGGCGGTCACACGCGGTGCGCCGATCGCCATGCCGAGCCCCGCAGCGGTAGAGGAAGTGAGGAAGTGGCGTCGCTGCATGGAAGCCTCCTGGGTTGGCCGGGTCCTTTTCGGGGGGCGGGCGGCCAAGATCGAGTGCGTGAGCCCCCCGGACAACCGAGGCCGCATGCACGGCGCGACGCGTGACGGGTCGGCCTCTCGAATCAGGGGGCTGGCGCGGCCAGTCTCCGCGAGCCACCCTCGCCCTCATGTCGAAGAGGTCCCCCGCCCGGTCGGTGAACGGCGGCGCCCGTCTCCACCGAAACGTGTGGGTCGCGAGTGCCACGAGCTTCCTCACGGACGTCTCGAGCGAGATGATCCTCAACGTCCTCCCGCTCTTCCTGGCCAACGTCCTCGGAGTGCGGGTCTGGGCCGTGGGGGCCGTGGAAGGGCTGGCGGACACCACGGCCAGCGTGGTCAAGCTCGGGTCGGGGTGGCTCGCCGACCGTCTCAGGGCCAGGAAGTGGCTCGCGGTGGCCGGGTATGCGGTCTCCACCTCCATGAAGCCGCTCTACCTGCTCGCGAATTCGTGGGGCGTGGTCGCCGCCATCCGGTGGGGCGACCGGATCGGGAAGGGGATCCGCACGGCGCCGCGCGACGCACTCCTCGCGGACTCGTCTCCGCCCGGCCAGCGCGGTCTGGTCTTCGGGCTTCACCGGGCCGCGGATACCGGCGGCGCCGTGGTCGGTCTGCTCGTCACGGTCTGGGTCGTGCACCGACTTCAGGGGGAGAGCACGCTGCTCGAGGCGGATACCTTCCGCACGCTCGTGAAGTGGAGCCTCCTGCCCGCGTTCGTCGGAGTCGCCCTTCTGGCGGCGGGCGCGCGCGACATTCGCAGGCCGGAAGACGCCACGGAGCGCCCCGAGATCCGGCTCCGGGGGCTCGGACGTCCTTTTGCGGGCTTCGTCGTCGCGTCGGCCGTCTTTCAGCTGGGCAACTCGGCCGATGCCTTCCTCGTGCTCCGGGCGCAGGAACGTGGGCTCTCTGTGTCGGCAGTGCTGTGGGTTCTCCTGGCCTTCAACGTGGTGTATGCGGTCGTGGCCGCCCCGGCGGGGGCGCTCTCCGACCGGATCGGCCGCCGGGCCGTGATCGTGACCGCGTGGCTCCTGTACGCGGCCTGCTACGCCGGCTTCGCAGTCGCGGACGCGAGATGGCACATCGTCGCGGTGTACCTGGTGTACGGCGCATACCACGGCATCGCGGCGGGGGCGGCCAAGGCGCTCGTTTCCGATCTTGTTCCGTCGCACCTCGTGGCACTCGCATACGGCGGATATGCCGCGGCGATCGGGGTCGTGACGCTGCCGGCTTCGCTCGTGGCGGGCGTGCTCTGGGAAGGCGTCGGGGGCTGGGGAGGGTTCGGCCCCGCGGCGCCGTTCGCGTTCGGTGCGACCACGGCCGTCATGGCCACCGCCTTGCTGCTCGCGACCGTACCGCGGGACAGGGGTGGGACCGGGCCGGTTCGGTCCGGGGGCCGACTCTGGCGCTGAGTACGAGCGGCGTCGCCGCGCGCTGCTCCTATCGCCGCTCCTGCATCAGATCCTCCACGCCGCGGACGCGCTCGATCCAGCGCGCGACGTCCGTGGCGGAGAGCACGCCCGCCAGGCGCACGCCCTCCATGACCAGGGCGCGCCGGCGCGGCCCGTTCCGGCTCATCGCATCCATCACGTCCGCCACGGACGTGGACGGGGACACCACGACGCAGTCGGCCAGGGGGGTCATGGCGTCCGCTGCCGTCGAGACGCGCCACACGTCGCGCGGGATTCGCTTCACGTCGTCGAGCGTCACGAGTCCGACCGCCCCCGTGGGACCGACCACCGGGTAGCTGCCGAAGCGCAGCCGCATGAAATGGTCGTGTACGAGCGCGTCGACCGTGAGCCCCGCGGAGACGACCTCGGGATCGGGGCTCATCAGGTCGCGCGCCACGTAACCGGCGAGCATGCCCTGCAGGAGTTCCTGCCGGAGCGAGGCGCCGGCGAGCGTGCGCAGGAACCAGCCGATGAAGACCAGCCAGAGGCCCGAAACCGCCGCGCCGCCCAGCACCTGCATGGCGCCGAGCACGATGAGGATAAGTCCGAAGGTGCGTCCGGACGTCGTGGCGAGCCGCGTGGCCTTCGCCCGGTCTCCCGTCACCGACCAGACGACGGCCCGGAACACCCTGCCCCCGTCCAGCGGAAAGCCGGGCATCACGTTGAAGACCGCGAGGGCGAGGTTGATGAAGGCCAGGTAGGAGGCGACGCCCACGATGGCATCGCCCATGCCGGTTTGTGCGGCCAGGCTGCCGCAGAGCCGGAAGAGGATCGCGAGTGCCAGGCTCGTGACCGGTCCGATGCCGGCGATGAGCATCTCGTCGCGGGGACTCTCGGGCTCTCTCTGCGCGTGGGCGATTCCGCCGAACACGAAGAGGGTGATTCCCTCGACGACGATTCCCTTTCGCCGCGACATCAGCGCGTGGCTGAGCTCGTGCACCAGCAGCGACGCGAAGAAGAGCAGCGTGCCGGACAGGCCCATCACGACGTGGGCGCTCGGTGAGAGGTCCGGGTAGTCGCCCGGGAAGACGCCGCGGGTGAGCGACCAGAAGACGAGGAAGAAGATGACGAACCAGGAGAGATCGATGCGGACGTCGAAGCCGAAGATCGACCCGAGGCGAAAGCCGCCCATCCCCGTGTGTATTCGTCTTTCCGGCTGGTTCATCGCATTCCTCCTCCGTCAGCAGGCGCTGTATGACTTCCCGGACTGCGGCGCGCTGCCTCACGCAAAAGGTAACGCCCGGGCTGCGCGCGGCGCGCGGCCTGGTTCTGGCTCGTGGACGGCGGAGGCCCCGGCACCTTGCAGGTACCGGGGCCCCCCTTGCAGCCCGCGTCCTCGGTGGCCGCCGTGCCGGGATCCGGCGGGCGGCCTCTGCGCATGCGGTTACTGCATCGCGAGTTGACGAAGCACTCCTGCCAGCTTCGTCATCCGATCGGCGTCACCGCCCAGCTCGCCCGCACGGATCCGGGCGGCGTCGGCCTCGAGTGCGGACGCCACGCCCGCCATCTGCGCGGCGGAGGCGCCACCGTTCAGCACATTCTGCACCTGCGCGGCCCGCGCGTTCAGGATGCGGTTCGCGCGCACCATCTGGTCCAGGTACGCCTGTGCGACGTCGACGCTCGGCGCCCACGTCACCTGGGGCTGCAGCTGCGCGTTGAACTGATCGAACGAGACCGATTCGGCGGCACGGATCTCGGACTCCGAGAGGTGCTCGCTCGGCGTGAGGCGGAAGACGTCGATTCCGCGCGAGATCTCGGCACCGTACAGGCGGCCGTTGTACCAGTACACGGACCAGTAGCCGCCCGTGAAGAGGGACTCCACGGACAGCGGTCCGCGGTCGAAGAATGCGATCTCGAACGCGTTCTCCGGATCGGTGAAGTCCATGAGCGAGACACCGCCCTGGTACCAGGCCTGCGCCATGATGTCGCGGCCCGGCACGGGAATGATCGACCCGTTATGCGCGACGCAGTTCTCGGTGTCCGTCTGCGGCACGGGAAGCTTGTAGTAGCCGGCGAGCTGCATGTCGCCACCCTCGCCGATCCGGAAGATCGCGTTGGCACCCCACGTGGCAGGATCCGAGGCACGGCAGCGCGGCGCCGAGCCACCACCCCACTCGTCCGTGAACACGACCACGGTGCCTTCGTTGTTGAACGTGGCCGAGTGCCAGTAGGCGAAGTTCGGGTCGGACACTTCACCGATGCGCGTGGGGTTCGCAGGATCGGTGATGTCGAGCAGGATCCCGTTCCCCGAGCACGCGCCGCCGGCCAGACCGATGTCCGGGAACGCGGTAATGTCGTGGCACTGATTCGTGCGCCGGCTGCTCTGCGTGCCCGGCCCGTGGTCTCCGCCCTGCCACAGTCCGCCGATGTTGCCGGTGTCGTCCGCGAAGATGCGCGGCATGTTGACGATCTCGGCCGCGCCCGGGTTGTCGAGCGGGACCTTCACGACCTCGATGCGGAAGAGCGCGGTGTTCTCGTTCTCCTCGGGATCGCCGCCGACGCACCCGGGGAGCTCCTCGCCGGGGCGGACGCCACTCGTGCCCTGGATGTAGACGTAGATGTTCTCGCTGTCCTGCGGGTCCGTCACGACGGTGTGCGTGTGCGACCCACGGCACGACTGCACCGCGGCGACCTGCACCGGGTTGTCCCAGTCGGACACGTCGAAGATGCGGACGCCGCGCATGCGCTCCGCACTGATCGAGTCGGCGACGCCCTCGACCCCGCAGTCGAGCCGGCCGCGCGTCTCCTGCGCGGACATGACGATCAGGTCGCCGTAGACCGACACGTCGCCCTGGCCGCCGGGACATACGACGGAGAGGCTCAGCGTGGGGTCCGACGGCGTCGAGATGTCATAGATCTGGAAGCCGTTGTAGTTGCCCTGGATGAGCAGGTCGCCCCGGAACGCGAGGTCCGTGTTGCTGAACCGACCATCCGCAGGCGTCGACGGGTTGAAGAAGCCGTCCGGCCGCGGAATCGCGGCGAGGAGCTCCAGCCCGCTGATGGCGGACTCGGCGTCGAGCCAGCCGGCGCCCAGCCCGATGCGGGGGTCGTTCGGATCCCACTGCAGCGCCGGGGCCGCAGGGGGCACCTGCTGCTGCGGCTGCTGCGCCGCGACCTCGACGGCCGGCGCGAAGATGCCGCCCACGAGCGCGGCCACGGCCATAAGGCTCGCGGTCCGCATGATCCTTCTGCCCATCTCCTTCATTCGTCCACCTCGTTCTGCGGAACGATGTTCCGGTTCGAGTGATGCGGCGACGGAAAGGTCGTCCGCATGGCGAGGGGTCAGCGCAGCGTGGCGAGAATGCCCTGCATGCGCTCGATCTCCATCGTCTGATCGGCGTCGACGTCTTCGGCGAACTTGAACACCGTCGACTCCTGCGCGGCGCCGGAGCTCGAGAAAAGCTCGCGCACCATGCTGATGGCGCCTTCGTGGTGCTGAATCATGTACTGGAGGAAGAGCCGGTCGAAGTCGACGCCGCGCGCGTTCGAAAGATTCTCCATCTGCTCGGGCGAGAGCATGCCCGGCATCATGTGCCCGCCGTGCATGGCGTGCATGCCCGGCATCTGGACCGGCTGTCCGCGTTCCCGGAGCCACGCCTCCATGAGCCCGATCTCGTCTCGCTGGGAGATCTCCATACGAAGCCCCATCTGGCGAACCGCGTCGGTCGTGGCGTGGAGGCGCACCAGGGCCGTCATGTCCAGCGCCTGCGCGTGGTGCGGGATCATCCCCTGCATGAAGCGAACGTCGGCGTCGGTCCACGCGAGGCCTTCCACGGCGTCGATCTCCTCGGGCGCATAGACGCGCGACGCCTGCCCCGGGGCTCCCGGCTGCACGATGCGCGGGCCGCTCGAGGAAGGGGAGGGCGCGGACGAGGGAACGGCGACGGACCCGCCCGAGCAGGCGCCGGCGGCGACCGCGAGCGAGACGGCGAGGAAGCGGCTCGTCTTGGGCATGGCGAGGGTGTGCGGGTCTGTGAGGCGCAGTGACGTTGGTACAAGCTCCGCCCGGAGCGGGTTCCCGCAAGAACCCCCTGATTGGACGGGCCACGGCCGGGGCGTCATTTTCCAGAGCAGTCGAAGATTCGAACCGGCATACCGGAGTCTTGCATGAGGACCTTCGTTCGCCCCGGCGCACTGCTCGCAGCGCTCGCCGCACTCACCACGCCAGCCGCCGCGCAGCTGCGCTCGCCGGACCTCGACCGGTTGCGGCCTCGCGCCATCGGTCCAGCCAACATGAGCGGTCGCCTGGTGGACATCGCGGTCGTGGAGCAGGACACGCGCGTCTACTACATCGCGGCGGCCACCGGCGGCGTATGGAAGACCACGGACAACGGCATCCGCTTCGACCCGGTCTTCTTCCGGGAGTCCGTGCACTCCGTCGGCGACATCGAGGTGCATCAGCGCGACACGAGCGTCGTCTGGGTCGGCACCGGCGAGCGCGCGAACCGGCAGTCGTCGTCGTGGGGCGACGGCGTCTACAAGTCGACGGACGGCGGAGAGACGTGGACCAACATGGGGCTGGCGGAGAGCCACCACATCGGCCGCATCGTCATGCACCCGGATGATCCCGACATCGTGTACGTCGCCGCGATGGGTCACCTCTGGGGTCCCAACCCCGAGCGCGGTCTGTACAAGTCGACCGACGGCGGGGAGACGTGGGACCGCATCCTCTTCGTCGATCCGCAGACGGGCGCGGTCGACGTGGCCATGGATCCGTCCAACCCGAACATCCTCTACGCGGCCATGTACCAGCGGCAGCGCCGGCCGTGGGGCTTCCACGGTGGTGGGCCCGGCAGCGGGCTGTACAAGTCCACCGACGCAGGCGCCACATGGACGAGGCTGACGAACTCGGGGCTCGACAACGGCCTGGCGACGGGTGACATGGGCCGCATTGGCATCACCATCTACCGCGCCGACCCGCGCATCGTGTACATCAGCCTCGAGCAGGGCGAGCGCTTCAACGCCTCGACGGCCTACGAGCAGCCCGTCGCGGGGATCTACCGCAGCGAGGACCGGGGCGAGACGTGGACCTTCCAGAGCGACTGGAATCCACGCCCGATGTACGCGAGCCAGCCGATGGTCGACCCGAGCGACGACCAGCGCATCTACATGCTCAACACGTACTCGTACTCGGACGACGCGGGTGTCACCTTCACGGTCCCGCGCCAGCACCGGACGCACGGGGACGACCGCTTCGTGTGGGTGAACCCGCACGACTCGAACCACGTCATCAAGCTCGACGACGGCGGCCTGGGCATCAGCTACGACCGCGGCGACCACTTCCTGTACCACACCGCACTGCCCCTCAGCCAGTACTACCGCGTCTCGGTCGACATGGCGCACCCGTACAACGTCTACGGGGGGCTCCAGGACAACGGGTCGTGGCGGGGACCGAACGCCACCTACCGCTCCGAGGGCATCCTCAACGAGGACTGGGTCCGCTGGGGCGGGGGCGACGGATTCCTCAGCCTCGTGGACACGACGGACAACCGCACGCTCTATTCCGAGAGCCAGTACCTCGGCCTCACCCGCAACGACCTGGTCACCGGCCAGAACAAGGACATCCGGCCGAACCAGCCCGAGGGCTTCATCGGCGCGCGCCGCAACTGGACCACGTGGCCCGACCTCGACGACCCGTACGAGCGGCTCGGCAACGCGATGGCGCCGGGCAACTGGGACGGCCCCTTCATCATCAGCCCGCACGACGGCAACACGCTCTACGCGGGGCTCAACGAGCTGTTCAAGAGCACCGACCGCGGCGACACGTGGACGTCGCTGGGTGACCTGACGACCGGGACCGACCGGCGCACGCTCGTGATCATGGACCAGGCACCCGATTCCTTCACGCTTTCCCTCGACGACGGGATCCCGTACTGGCCTACGCTCACGGCGATCGCGGAGTCGGAGTTCACCCCGGGCGTCCTCTACGCCGGCACGGACGACGGCCAGGTGCAGGTGTCGCTCGACGACGGCGCGAACTGGCAGGTCGTGACCGCGGCCATGCCGGGCGTTCCCGAGATGATGTGGGTCAACCAGGTCCACGCCTCCAGGTCGCGCGACGGGCGCTTCTACGTGGCTGCGAACAACTACCGCAACGACGACTACGACAACTACCTCTGGATGTCGGAAGACAACGGACGCTCGTGGTCGTCCATCGTGGGAGACCTTCCGCCCGAGCGCGTCGTGCGTGTCGTGCGGGAGGATCCGAGGAACCCGGACGTGCTCTGGCTCGGCACCGAGTTCGGCGTCTTCTGGTCCTGGAACCGAGGCACGAACTGGGTCGAGCTCAAGGGCGGGCTCCCGACCGTGCCGGTCAACGACCTCGTCGTTCACCCTCGTGACAACGACCTCGTGCTCGCGACGCACGCGCGCGGCATCTGGATTCTCGACCAGTTGAACGCGCTGCAGGAGATGACGCCACAGATCGCTCGTGCGAGCGGGCACCTCTTCTCCGTGGAGCCGGCCGAGCAGATCCGCTACCGGGGAGAGAAAGCGCATACGGGCAACATGATCTTCGAGGGCGAGAACCCACCCGAGGGCGCGATCGTCGACTTCTGGGTCGGAGCTGCGGGCACCACCATGGCGTTTTCGGTTCTCGACGCCGACGGCGAGACCGTGGCCGACTTCGCGGAGGACCGCCCGGCGCGGGGCATGAACCGCACCACGTGGAATCTGCGGCACAGCGCCCGGGACGGCTTCGGCGACTCCGGGTCGGCCGGACCGCTCGTGGTCCCCGGTACGTACACCGTGCGCATGACCGGCGGCGGCGGCACGTGGGAGCAGAGCTTCGAGGTCCACGAAGATCCCCGGCTCGAGTACGACCCGGCCGCGCGCCGGGCCTGGACGGCGACGCTGCTCGAGCTCTGGGACGCGAGCGGCGAGGCGCGGACGCTGCGTCGTGCGGTGTCGCGCGCGTCGGACCGTTTCGACGGCACCCCGGGTGCGCCGACGCTCCCGCGCGAGGTCGAGCGGGGCCTTCGCGATCTGGAGCGCGAGACGGGAGAGCTGAGCAGCCGTCTCGGTCGCCTGTACGGCTCCGCGCAGGACTGGATGGGGCCGCTCACCTCGGACCAGACGGCGCAGCGGGACTTCCTGATGCAGATGCTCCGGACGCTGACTGGGGAGTGGGGCGAGCTCGAAGCGAGGCTGCCGGCATGACCGTCGCCAGAGCGCTCGCCCTTTACGGGCTCACGGCAGCCGGCTTCTTCGCCATCGACTTCGTCTGGCTCACGCGCATCGCGCAGGGCTTCTACCAGACCCACATCGGCCACTATCTCCGCGAGGACCCCGTCATCTGGGCGGCGGTGGGGTTCTACGCGCTGTACCTCGTCGGCGTGGTGGTCTTCGCGGTGCTCCCCGGACTCGAGGCCCAGGCGCTCGGACGGAGCGTCGGCATGGGCGCGCTCTTCGGCCTCGTGGCGTATGCCACCTTCGACCTGACGTGCAAGGCACTTTTCCGCGACTTCCCTACCATCGTGGTCGTGGTCGACCTGGCCTGGGGGACCGTCCTGACAGCGGGCACGGCCGCCATCGGGTACGGCGCGGGGCGCTGGCTGGGGCTCTGACTCAGGGAGCGCCGGCCGGGGCGAGCGAAATGGGTCCGAGGTCGCCGAGATGGTCGACGGGCTCCTCGTGAAGTCACCCCCCTACGCCGAACCGCCGGCGAGGCCGTCCGGCGTCAGCCGGTAGAGCGACACGAGGCGGTCCGCGTACCGGGGCGCGACTTGGAAGCCCGTGCCGGTCATGCGGAGCGGCGC
>Ga0222714_10003515_pt1 | contig 15881 bp, 5 predicted proteins | sample C33_3DmetaG_FD_165048 | JGI IMG/M metagenome (GOLD analysis project Ga0222714, IMG submission 165048) | Estuarine water microbial communities from San Francisco Bay, California, United States - C33_3D | ecosystem: Environmental > Aquatic > Marine > Unclassified | place: USA: California...
GGTCATTAACATTATTCAAATCATCAACAACACAACTAGGAAAAGCTAATTCAAAATATTTCGTAGATGTTTATGATGCTGATCCTGCTACAACATCTTCAGCAGAAGTTCAATTTTCTATTGCATATGGCCATGTTTCTGGTGCTGGGTCACCAACTTTAAATCAAAGCGATACCTCTACAACCGCAACAAAAGCAGTTTATTTCCAAATGAAAAACACACTTTTGGATGATCCAACAGATTCATTATTTTCATTTGAAAATTCAACAACATCTGAAGACATATATGCTATTACAGTTTCAAGAGCAAGATTTAAGGGTGTGGTAGATCCAGGCAACTGGCAGTTAACCTTATCTGGTTCAAATGGTAAGTTTACATTTATTGATAACAGTCTTCAAGGATTAGGAACCCGTCGTTCCTTTGCAAGAAGTGGAACATCATTTAGTATTGCAACTGGTTCTATTTCTGGTGTAAGTGGTAGTACAATTGCAGGATTAACCGCCTCAAATGGAGAGGGATATGGAACCTTCTATCCAGCCAAGGGAGTTTTAATTTTAAATCCAAGTGCTATCAATGATACTGTTGGTTTCTTAAATAGATCTGGTAGCGTTGGTATTCTTTCTTCTGGTGGTGAAAATACTGGTTCTGCAACAAACTTTGTTTCAGTTACAAGTACATTGACACCATTACAACCATTTACTTCTTCATTGGCTGGTACTGGTGGAAATTATTATGACCAATACAATTGGGAAGGCCTTCTCCGTTCTATGGTTCTTGGTGCTGATTTCCAAGCAAGATCTTCCGAAACCATTTCTTCAAAACATTATTTCGTTAGATTAAGAAACAACGAATACAATAGTTCAAACAACCCAACATATTCTGATACAGATGGAAACATCTTCAATGAAGATTTTGAATATGATCCAAAAGTTTATGTAACAACTATTGGATTGTATAATGATCAAAATGAATGTTTGGCAGTTGCTAAGTTAAGTCGTCCGTTAGAGAAATCAAGAGCTAAGGAAGCCCTATTACGAGTAAGATTGGACTTCTAAGGAGGAATTAGATGTCCGTCTTTAAAGAATTGGGCGGAGGACATATAACCGAACCCGTCAATGTATTCGCTAGTCAGAGTTTTGAATGGACTTCTGGGTCAAGTGCTATTGATGGATTTAGTATTAATCTAGCAAAAGACCCAAATGTAGATTATGCTGTTTATCCAATAGGAACTGGAGATTTGGGTGGCCAAACTAATGGTGGTTTGTATGCATATCCTTTGTTTAAGTCCCTAAAACAAGTATTCTATGACATAAGTTCATCATCAACACAAGAACAATTTTATCCATCACATTCTTTATTTGTATGGAATATTGGAAACAATTATGTTGGTGATAGAATTCGTGAAAACTCATTTAAAATTGAAATAACGGGTGTTTCTGATTACATTAAAGATGATGGTCAGGGAAGGTTAAAGTTAAATGGAACTGGAACCGTAGTAGGAAATGTATTTTATGATTTTGGACTTGCAACAGTACAAAGAAATGTTACAGCTAGTGCAGACTTAATTTCTGCTGACGGTATTTCAATTCAAAGTGGTGCTGTTGTAACAACAACATATCAATCAACAATTAGAATACAAGAACACACGGTTTCTTGTGTGATTAGTCCGTCAGAATATAATAAAACATTTAATCCCTCAGCTTTTAATACTATTTCTTCTGGTTCTGACCAAACATATAATAATTATATTAGTAGTGGCTCGGTATTACCATTTGTATCAAGTATTGGATTATATAACGACCAGAATGAATTACTGGCGGTTGCAAAACTATCAAACCCAATTGTAAGAACAAGATTTACAGATCAAACTTTTGTGATTAAGTTTGATGAATCGGAGAAATAAAAATGTCAGATATTTTAAATTTGTATAATAGTTCAACTGCTGATAATGTTGCTAAAGCAAAAACACAATCGGAAGGAAAGCTGGTTGTGAATAATTTTGATGTAGATAATACCTATTCTACAAATTTTTTGGCAAGAGTTCCTGGCGACAAAACTGTTCAATTGTCAAACGATCCTGAAAAAACTAATGGTCAATTTACTGATGCTGCTCGTGATTATTATAATGAAGAGTTAAAACAAGTAACAGATGAAAGATTTAAAAAGTATAATAGAAATAATAGATACTTAGATAACGTTTAATAACGAGGTTACACATATGAGGCCAAGTAGCGCAAAAGCCAAAGGTCGTAGGTTACAAAACCAAATACGCGAACTAATATTAGAAAATTTTCCACAATTACATCCAGACGATGTAAAGACTGCTATTATGGGTGAGTCGGGAGAGGACATTAAACTTTCTCCGGCCGCCCGTAATTTGTTTCCATACTCAGTTGAAGCTAAAAATGTGGAAAAGCTCAACATCTGGTCAGCTCTAGACCAAGCAACAGAGAATACCAAAGAGGATACACATCCCCTCTTGTTTTTTAAACGCAATCATTCTAAATTATATGTAGCGTTTGAAGCAAGCCATTTATTTGAATTACTTGACAAGTGTGGGGAGTGATATTATATTCCATATATGGATAATATACTTTTTTCTTTAGAAGACATACTTGGAACCTCTAAGAAGACCTCCAGTGATGAGCGTCTGTTCCATTGTCCTTTTTGCTATCACCACAAACCAAAACTTTCCATCAACTTCGGTAAACGTTCGGGGTATTGGAAGTGCTGGGTTTGTGATGAAGGTGGAAAGAAAATATCCTCATTGCTCTATAAGTTGGGGTATTCTAAAAAGGAAATCAAGTCCATTCTGGGCGAATATGAAACTGGGTACAAACCCGAAGAAAACCCAGAAGAATATAAGGTTAATATAACCCTGCCAAAAGAATATAAACCTCTCTGGAAGGTCACGGATAAGTCCTATGAGTATATGAACGCCATTAGATTTTTAAAGTCCAGAGGCGTCAATATAGAGGATATATACCGATATCAAATTGGTTATTGTGAAGATGGACAGTATAAAAATCGTATCATTATACCTTCATATGGAAAGGATTTTAAACTAAATTATTTTGTGTCCAGAAGTTATTATGATGGTGGAATAAAATATAAAAATCCAGCCGCATCAAGAAACAATATTATTTTTGAAAATCTTATATCGTGGAAGTTTCCTGTTGTTTTGGTTGAAGGAATATTTGATGCAATTACAGTTCGCAGAAATTGTATTCCGTTATTGGGTAAGATTTTATCTGATAAACTAAAACAAACTTTGATTGAAAACAAACCACCCATGGTTTATGTGATGTTAGATAGTGATGCACAAAAAGAAGCGTTACAGATTGAAAGTTATTTGAAATCTGTAAATGTAAATGTTAAATTGGTAGTTCCAACCGATAAAGACCCCAGTGAAATGGGTTTTGATAAATCTTGGGTCGGTATTAATAATGCTATACATAGTAATTTTACCGATTTGGTTGGAACAAAACTACAAATGGTGTAATTAATGAAAAAATTATCTGTTCCATTTCTAAATTTAGAAAAAGTAATTCATATGGCGGACATTCATATCCGTCTTTTTAAAAGACACGAAGAATATAGAGAGTCTTTTGATAAACTTTACAAAAATTTAAAGAAACTTGATTTAAACAATACAGCAATTGTTGTTGCTGGTGATATTTTGCATGCAAAGTTAGATATGTCACCAGAAATGATTGACCTTGCTTCTGATTTTCTCAAAAATTTAGCAGACATAGCTCCAACTATCGTAATTGATGGTAATCACGACTTAAATTTATCTAATCCTCATAGAATGAATAGTCTTTACCCTATTGTAAAGAATATTGACCACAAAAATCTGTTTTATTTGACTGAAAGTGGTGTCTATGAGATGGCAGATACACAGTTTGCTTTGTTTTCTATTACTGGTGACCCAAAAGATTGGCCCGATGTGTCTCAGATGACAGGCAAGACCAACATTGGGTTGTACCATGGACCAGTTTATGGTGCAAAAACAGATACTAACTATACAATTAGTTCAAGACATGTTGAAGTTGATAGATTTGATGGGTTAGACATTGTTATGTTGGGTGACATTCACAAACATCAAGTGCTCCAGACAAGAGATAAAAGTAAAAATAAACCAGCTATAGTTTATTCCAGTTCTCTTATCCAACAAAATCATGGCGAAACATTAAGTGGCCACGGTTATGTTGTATGGAATATTCCAACACGAGAATTTGAATTTGTTGAATTGGTCGGCGATACTGGATATGTTACCTTTGATATTGACCCACAAGACCTCAATAAATTTTCTGTTCCCGATAATTTACCGAAAAATATACGCTTGAGGATATTTTCTTCAGTTGAAAACACAAAATTAAAGAAAATTATATCGGTTATCAAGAAAAAATACAAAATTATTGATGTATCGGTTAGCCCAAGTAGATTAAATACTCAAAATAATCAAACTAAGACAAATAATTTTGAAATTGGTGATTTAACAGATGTAAATTTCCAAAATTCTTTGATAGAAGAGTGGATAAAAAACAATTATCCTATAGTTTCTGATAATTTAATTGAGGAATGTTGCCTAATCAATAAAAAAATGAATGGATTGATTAATCACAGCGACCAATCACGAAATATTAATTGGAAACCACTAACATTTAGTTTTTCTAACTTGTTTTCTTATGGTGAAAGTAATTTTATAGATTTTACTAAATTATCTGGAACCAATGGTATATTTGCTCCAAATGCAAGTGGTAAGAGTTCTTCAATGGAAGCTCTTATATTTACATTATTTGATAAGACACCAAGAGCATTTCGTGGTGACCACATCATGAATATTCGTAAAAAAACCTTTGAATGTGAATTGAGATTTGATGTCAATGGTACAGTTTATGTAATTTCAAGAAGTGGAAAGAAAAACAACAAGGGCACAGTCAGAGTTGATGTAAAATTTTGGAAAGAGAATGGTGATGGAACAGAAACTATCTTAAATGGTGAAGATAGGTTCTCAACCAATGCAAATATTCGTGCAATAGTTGGAACTTACGAAGATTTTATTCTAACCACACTATCTGGTCAAACAGGCAATTCATTGTTCATTGATAAGTCAAACAGTGAACGAAAAGTATTGTTAAATCAATTTATGGGATTGATTATTTTTGAATTGCTTGAGAAGGTAGCAAACGAAGAAAGTAAGCAATTACAGGGAATATTAAAGAAGTTTAATCGTGAAGATTTTACAGACCAGCTGGTGTTGCTACAAAACGACATTGAGCAACTAAATTTAGATATGTTAGAAATAGAATCTAAAATATCTGACAAAGAAATCGTTATTGATTCATATTCATTGGAAATAGAACAACTATCTTCACAAAAACTTCCAGTACCATCTAATGTTTCTAATAAAGATATTCTTATTCAACAAAAAAAGACATTAGTATCTAAAATAGATGCGGTTCAGAAAAATTTAGTTATATTGCAAAAGGAAGAAACGCAAATTGATACGGAAGTTTCTTTTTTGAAAGAAAAGTTAGAAAATGTTGATATGGTACAAATAGAAGAAAATTATAAAAAATATGAGACTTTGGAAAAGAGTTTAACAAAACTTGAACAAAACTATACTCTAATAACTTCAAACATTCATAGCAAACAACAAACAATTGAACAGATATCAAAATTCAAACACAACCCAGATTGTGAGGTGTGTATAAATAACAACAAGTCTAAACTAGAACAAATTGCAAATATTACAAATTCAATTACAGAATTGAATGAAGATTCTACTGAAATTGTTAATAATATTAATTTGACGAAAGAAACCTTGGGGCTTCTAAAGACAGATTATAATAAATTTATTACAATGAAAACATTATCAGACAAATTACAGAGAGAATCGTTGAATTTGGATTCTGTTAGAAATAATATAGATAAAAATAAAAATCAATTAGATACAATTAACACAGAACTTCAAAACATTGATGTTCAATTTGAAGAGTTGGACAAATATGCAGCAGCATTAATTGCCAATAATGAAATTGATAAACAAATTCAAGATACTAAAATAAAACAAAATGAAATAAAAATAAAATTAACTGCTTTAAATACAAAGAGAATGGATTTACATTCATCATTAAAAGTTAGAGAATCTAATAGAAGCTCTATAATGAATCAGTTAGATGAAATATCACAAATTGAAAAAGAATTTGAAGCATATAGATATTATATGGAATCTGTTGGTAAAGACGGAATACCATATACAATAATTTCAAAAACAATTCCAGTAATTGAAGGTGAGATTAACAACATTCTATCTCAAATTGTTCCTTTCTCTATTGCACTTGATGTTGATGGTAAGAACTTTGGTGGTCGTATCGTGTATGACCACGAACGGTCTTGGCCGCTTGAGAATAGTTCTGGAATGGAACGATTCATTAGTAGTCTAGCCATCCGCGTTGCACTTTTGAAGGCTTCAAATCTACCTAAGTCAAACTTTCTAATCATTGACGAAGGCATGGGTAGCCTTGATAGCGAATATATCCACGGTATGCAAAGAATGTTTGATATTTTGAAAGCTCAATTTGATTATGTCATTGTTATCAGCCACTTAGATAACATCCGTGACATGGTAGACAATATTCTTGAGATAAAAAAGGTAAATGGTTACAGTCATATAAATACGATGAATTAAAGATACTTATAATAGTAATCTAAATCTAAAATAGGGTATTTATGGCTAGAACTTTTAAACAACCCCCAAAACAAAATCTTATAAGATTACCAGTATTAATAGAAGATGTAAGGTCTTACTCCGATTATTTTCAAGTATCAGATTTAAATACGGTATTTCACGCTGGTAAAAATGGATTTTTGTTAAGGGGTTCAGAATTTCTTAAAAGAAATACACAGGTATTTGTAGAAGTTCTCGATAGATTTGATAATCCAGTATTCACCACTGCAATTACAAATTTCAGTGAGGGTGGAGCTAGATTAATTTCTACAGAAATATTTGAGAGAACTGAACGGGGTGCCGGGAAACTTGTAATTGTTGGTACTGCTGACAGATATTCAAACGGAACCACGATTCCTACATCACAAACCCAAACACCTAATGTTCGTTGGGTGGTTCCTATTGTTATTGAACCAAATAATCAAAATACAACTAAAATAAGATTATCAAATAGTCCAATAGCAACAGTAGCAGAAAAGAATTTTACAACAACTCGTATTGATAGAGTAACCACAACAGATAGCACATACACAGCTTCCGTTGTTTATGATTACGAAGTTCATAAATCGGATGGTTATGCTATAACAATGTTGGATAGTAGTTCTACGCCTGTTAATTATTTTGATGAAATTAATATTGATGGATATTTTACAGGTTCAATTTATAAATTAGAAGCATATCGTTGGTATGATAGTGGTGTAGAAGTTCCAGTATCATACAGTGTAGTTACGGACTATGTAACATCTAGCGTATATTTGACATTAGATAAAATTTTAAATCAATCTACTGCTATAACAAATAAACCAATCAAATTTACAGACAAGACAGATTTCCTAAATCCAATATTAAAGTCTGGTTCATATGAAAGAATTTTAGAAACTGCAGACTTGGGAAATAATGTTGAAAAAAGATTGGTCGAACAAATTACATCTAGTGTAACATTTCAATATGTTTCTGAATCTACAGTTCAGGTACCAGCAACGTCTTCTATTGTATCATTTAGAATACCTTTTGTTGGAACACACACAGGACAAATAGCAAAAGTAAAAATTGGTGCGAAAGAAGCAAACGATAATATTACTTCATTTCAACCATTTGCTGAATTTGTTCCAACAGAAAAAAATATTCTTGTTACATCGTCTGCAATTGGTGATACTTCTATAGGTAGATTTTTAGAAAATTCTACTTTACAAGACAATTGGTTTGGTGGTGTATTAAAAGACACTTCTGGAACATTTAATCAATCAGAATATGAATCAAATTCTGCATCCTCATACCCAAGAACAGTATTAACTTCTTCTGTTAAGATATTAGAAGGTGCATATGTAGACCATACTTCTGGAAGTGGAACCTCTTATTATTTTGGAACTAAGAATTTTTATCAATTATATAACAATGTAGAATATACACTAAAATATTCTGCTGTATATACACCCACATATGTTTCTGGTTCTGACACATACAGTACAACTTCTACTGGGTCATTAAAAACATACTTGACAAGAATTGGTAGTAGTCAGGTAGCTAGAAATAGTTCTTCGGTTGTAGTTAATGATGAAACCCCATATGGTCAGTTAGTAGATACAGTAAATACAAGAACTGTTGATAAATCTCTTTATGAAAGAGAAGTAAATTTTACTGTACCTAAAAATGGTGTAGCTTATTTAAGATTTGTTGTTGATAGTGGTTTCTGGAATTTCGGTGATATACAAATAACACCTGCGATTGAAAAGGGATTCAATCCAGATGAAATTATTTTTGACGCAGAGAATAATTTCTTAAAGGACAGTACAAATCAATTTAAAATTCAATTTTTAAACTTTAATGATGAACCGATTGATTATGAAATCATAACCAACCCATTATATGTTTCTGGCAGTAGAGCGGTTAAGAACTTTAAATTAATCACAGATAGAACTCAATTTACATTTACAGGAAGTTCAGCATCACCAACAGCACAGACTGCTTCTATTGAATCGGAATTAACTAATATTGTTTCAACTCCAACATTTACAGTTGTGGATGATTCTGGTTCTGCAGTTAATGCATCTTTCTATAAAGTAACTGGTGGAAACTTAGAATTATACCCAACGGCATTTGGTGCCGATACTGCATCTATATTGGTAACAGCAACCGTGGAGACTTTTACCGATAAAGTAAGAGTGGTAAAGGTAACTTCTGGTGCAGATGGTGCTGATGGTCAAGATGGAATTACATCTATATTAACTGTTTCTGGGTCATCTACATTTATTTCTAGTTCTATTGGAATTTCTACAGAACCATCGGCATCAACAGTATTTGGTACCCTTCTTAGAGGCGCATCAACAATAGCGTCAATTACATCAAGTATCACGGGTAGTCCAACCGTTGGAATGGAAGTTGGTTCTGTAATAAGTTCTTCACTTGATGTTTCTGGTTCTTGGACCGTGACAGCAACAACAGGAAGCGCTAAAACTGGATATCAATTTAATTTCTTTAGTGGTTCTTTAAGTCCAACAACTGTTAATACCAAAGATTTTAATGTTTCTATACAAGGTATAGATGGAGTAGATGGTGCTGCTGGAACTTCTGGTAGTGACGCTCGTTCAATAAAACTAACCCTCAATGATTATTCAGTAGTATATAGTCAATTTGGTACGAACCCAACACCAACATCATTAACCGCTTCTGCAGAAGCACAGAATTTGTCTGGAAGTAATTTTACTTATAATTTTTATAGAACTGGTTCGTTGTTGTCAACAATAACAACTGGTTCATCTTTTGTAACAGCATCATTTGTGGTCCCAACAATTGATGATTATACTTCTCAAGTAATTGAAGTACAGGTTAGTGAATCTGCTACGGGTGTTGCTAGAGATACTGTTAATTTCTTTGGGGTAACGCCGGGTATTGATGGCTTTACGGTCATCTTAAGTAATCAAAATCATACATTTCCAGCAGATTCTAGTGGAATTGTTAGTACGTTTGTTGGTGGTGGCACTGATATTGAAGTATTGTATGGTGATACTAATTTAACACCAACATCAACAACACCAACCGATAGTCAATTTTCCGCTTCTGTTTCTCAATCAAGTAATGTTACACCAAATACTTCGTCATCCATTGAGGATGTTTATATAAGATATGGTCCACCAACAGCAATGTCAGAAGATAGTGGTTCCATAACATATAAAATAACCGCTGTAACTGGGTCACTAACACAAACTTTTATACAAACACAAACATTTACAAAGAGTAGAAAGGGAGCTGACCCACAAACTACAAACTTAATAGTTAGTGGTTCAACAACATTCGTATCTAGTTCTACTGGCGTATCATCGCCATCTACTACTGCTGTATTTGGGTCTTTGTTAGTAACTGGAAGTGTATTGGCATCAATTACATCAAGTATCACGGGTAGTCCAACCGTTGGTATGACCGTTGGTTCTGTTATTAGTTCCTCAAATGCACTCTCCGGTTCGTGGTCAGTAACCGCAACAACCGGCAGTACAACTACAGGATACCAATTTACTCTATTCAGTGGTTCTTCAAGTCCAACAACTGTTAATACTAAAGATTTTAATGTTAATATACAAGGTGTGGATGGAATTAATGGTTCCAATGGTTCAAATGCTAAAGTTGTAAGTTTAACTGCTAATCCCGGCTATGTGGTCACATATCAAGGTGATGGAACAAAAAATGCTGTTGCAATAACATTAACTGCCACAGAACAAAACCATTCTGGAACAGTATACTATGACTTTACCCAAGATGGAACATCTAGACAAAATACCACATCAAACACATACACAATTCCAGATGGTCAAGAACCGGCAGCCAATACCTCCGATTTATGGCAAGTAGATACTAGAGAAGGAGCTAGTACTGGAACAATAATCGCATTTGATAATATTGATATATTTGGTGTTCAAGATGGAACGGATGCCAAAACAATTAGATTGTCTTCTGATTATCAGGCATTCACTGAAGCTGTAGATGGAACAGTAACTCCAAGTTCCATAGCATTTACTGTTTCTAAACAAAATACATCAAATAACATAAGTTGGACAACAAGTCCTTCAATAACTTTATATGATTCTGCCGTTGGTGGAAGTTCTATAACACAGGGTAGTCTTATAGCTACCAATCCTGTTTATATGAGAGAAGCTTCTCCAAGTTTTGGTGCTAATACTGATGTTACAGTTACCGCTACAGTAACAGATGGTTCTACTTTAACAGATGAAATAACAATTGTAAGGTTAGTACAGGGTAGAGACGGTATAGTGGTCGTAAATACTAATCAAGCACATACCGCTCCTGCCGATTATGATGGAGCAAACGCAGATTTAACAAATAGTAAAACAACCATTAAGGTATTTGAGGGTGCAACTGAGTTAGCATACGATGGTGTTGGAACTGCTAACGGAACATGGACAGTTTCAATTTCTCAAAATCCTTCATCTACATTAACAGTTGGTGGAATAACCGATAATGGTGATAATATTACCATAGGAGATCATTCTGCCATGGTAACTGGAACCGATTCTGTTGTAATTACTTACACACTTACTGGTAAAAAGTTAGATGGTACTGCATTTAGTATAGATACCACACAAACTATAACAAAATCTAAAGGAGGCGAAGACGCTTATACTGTATTCTTAACCAACGAAGCACATTCGTTTCCGGCGGCCAATGATGGAACTGTAGCCGGCGGCGATTTAACTGCCGGAGCCTTTGAAGTAAGATTCTTCAAGGGTGCTACACAGTATCAAATGGATCAAAGTAGTCCGTATAGTTCTAATACATATAGAGTTTCTGTTGTCACATCTGGAATAACTGTGTCTGGTCCAGGCGGCGGAACACAAGCCGTATATACACCTACCGCAGTAAGCGCGGATACCGGAACGGTTACAGTAACAATAATTGATAATGCAAATAGCACTACTTTCATAAAAACATATACATTTAACAGAACCAGAAAGGGTGATCCCGGAACAGACGCAGTAACTATAGAATTAACACCGTCTTCACAAACTGTTACCAAAGATGTTGTGGACAACACATATGCCAGTCCAACTACTTTCGTCGTTAGTGTTCGTGATTCTTCTGGTGCATTTTCATATGACGCTTCATTAGCTTCTGATGGAACATTTAGGGTTGGAACAGTAACAAATGGTTCTAATAGTAGTGGAACCATAACACCCTCGGCTGTAACTGTTGACGGTGGTTTGACTGTCACCGTTCCAGTAGAATATAGAGATAATTTTGGGAATACACCAAGTGCAATCAATAAAATACATACAATAAATGTGGTATTTGATGGTTCAACAGGACCGGGAATCGTATTTACGGGTGAATATGATGCGACTAGAATATTATACCAATATGATTTGTCTAACGGAAGACGAGATGCCGTTCGTTGGTATAACTCAACTCAAGGTGATGATTACTTTTATGCTACTTTACAAGCAAATGGTACTGGTACTGGCGCTGGCGCACAATCTCCCGCTGATGGTGGAAACTCTTATTGGGAAGAATTGGGTGAGGAAGATTTCTTTGTAGCTGCTAAGATAGCTATATTTGAACAATCATTTGTTCAAAATACTTTAAATGTTGGTTCAACTGATAATGGTGGATTATCTTCTGCTAACATTACATTGTATGGTACTGATGAATATCCATATTTCTCATTAGGACAATCTGCTACAGTCGCAACACAAGAATATGGAGCAAATGGCATCTTTATTGGTAGACACGATGATACTAAAAACACAGATGCTACGGATGGTGCTTATGTAATGTCTCTTGTAAATGGAACAACATCCTATCTAAAATGGACGGGAACTTCGTTAGATATTAAAGGTGATATAACCGCTACTGGTGGTTCGTTTGATTCATATCTAACCGTATCTAGTAATGTTTATCTTGGTTTAAATTCTCTTAGTCAATTAACTAATCCTACTCCATCGACTGCGAATATGCCTTCAGCAACGAATGCGGTTGTTAATGGTTCGTACACTACACCGACGTGCACGAGTGTAAGTTTCGTCGGCGAGCATAGCACCAATCACGATACTGGCACCGCGGCGCTCGGTACCTCTCCAACAGCTGGACAACAACTTGCAATAACAATTAATATTGATCAAATTGCTAATACATTGGCGAACGGCACGAACGAGATTTGTGGGCCCAATGCTTACTTGGGTGTGGCAAGTTTTTATCTTAGAATATATCAAAATTTAGCAAATGATACTGCAGATACATTACAAGAAGATATATTTTTAGGTACTCACATTGGTACTAATGGGGCAGGCACTTCACAGGGTCCAAATTTAGTAGTGTACTATGGTGTGCCTGCTTCTACAAAAGTAAGATTTAAAATATATTACGATTTAAATTATGAGTTTTCATATAATTTTGCAACTAAACAGCTTTTCCAATATGATATAAGTACTACAAAAGTTACACCGAACATAAGCATAGGTGATAGTGGAATATTTGTAAATACGGGAGCTGGCCCCAAAGATATTATAGCGTCAGCTCTTTCCACAACGGGTGGGTCCGGTGGTGGTGGTTCTCAAAACATCGCATCCACCAGCCAATTAGGAATTGTAAAGTTAGGATATACTGACAACAACAAGAATTATGCTGTTGAAATCGACGGAAATAATGACATTTATGTTAATGTTCCTTGGACGGATACCAATACAACTTACACCTTTGCTAGTGGTGATGCTCAAGGTCAGTTCAAAGTAGATAGTACAAATTATAATATTACGACTTTACAAAGTACATCTTCACCAACATTTGTTACTGTCAACGCAGCATTAAATGGTAACGCTAGTACTGCAACAAAGTGGGCAACCGGACGTACTATTACCTTAACGGGTGATGTTACTGGTACAAGTGGTACATTTGATGGTTCTGGTAACTTGTCATTTGCTACAACTATTGCCGCCAATTCAGTTGCACTTGGCACCGATACAACAGGAAACTATGTCCAACAGGGCGCAACCAGTGGTAATGGTATTAGTGGTGCTGTCAATTCGGAAGGAGGAACCTTTACGGTCACTTCCAATGCAACTAATGCAAATACAGCTAGTACAATTGTTTTCCGCGATGCAAGTGGTAACTTTAGTGCTGGTACAATCACAGCAGCATTAAATGGTAACGCTAGTACTGCAACATCCGCTACATCCGCTGCAACTTGGACAACCGCTCGTACTTTAACAATTGGAGATACTGGAAAGTCGGTGAATGGTGGTGGAAATGTAACTTGGTCTAGAACTGAAATTGGTATTACAAAAACAAATATTGATGCTTTAAATATTAATGCTGATACTCTTGATGGTATACAAGGTGCTAGTTATCTAAGAAGTGACGCTGACGATACATTCACTAGATTGTCTGGAGCTAGAGTGAGTTGTGGCTATGATTCTGGAAATGATAATTCTATCGGATGTTCAAACTGGTTTTATTCGAGCGGCACTACCGGATGGTATAATGCGTCATATTCTGGTGGTATCTATATGGCGGATAGCACATGGGTTCGTGTTTATAATAACAAACAATTTTATTCACAAAACTATATTCAATCAGATTCTAGTGTTCGTGCCCCAATCTTCTATGATTCGAATAATACTGGATATTATACAGACCCAGCATCTACATCAGTATTGAATGCCGTCTATGCATCTAACATATATAACAATGGATTGGGAAGCGGGTATTATTTTACACAAGGTGATTGGGGATGGAGACATCAAACCCCATACGGATGGATTCAATTTGGTCCTGCCAATACATCATATGCTCACATCTATACCGATAGAGGCAACTTCTATCTAAACGTTTATGACCTGTATCTAAACGGAAATCTTGTTCCTGCATATGGATACTCCCGTACTGGTGACTTGTACGCATCTAGTTTTAAAGACAGCAATGATAGTTCTTATTATCTAGACCCAAATGGTGCATCAAATTTAGCGGGAACTGTAACTAATAACGGACAAGACCAAACATTTGTTGCTCAAAGTAATGGTTCTGGTGCTACATGGTACGGAAGAATATTAAGTAAAAATTCAACAGTAGATAGAGCTGCTTTTCTTGGAGTTTGGGGTAGCACTAGTGCCCCCGGTGTGTTCGCACACAATAATGCATTGAATTCGTGGTCCACATTATATATTAATACTGTTGACGTTTCTGGAGGTGGAAACGTAATAATATGTGGTAGTTCCGGTGGCGTTGTCAGTATCGGTAATTCGAATACGACTTATAAATTAGATGTTAGTGGAACAATACGTGCTACAGATGATGTGATTGTAACATCCGACATAAGATTAAAGAATGAATTACCAGATACAGTACAAGGTCTTGAATCAGTTGACAAGATTCGTCCAATCAAGTATACTTTAAAGAGTGATGAAGATGAAAATCCAAAAACACACCTTGGTTTCTCTGCTCAAGAACTGTTAGATATCGTGCCGGAGGTGGTCAATACCGATAATGAAGGCTACCACAGTGTATCCTACCAAAAACTAGTTCCTGTATTGGTCAAAGCAATACAAGAATTGACCGAAGAAGTCAGAGAACTAAAGAAAAAGATTGGTGAATAATTATGGTGTACGCTAGTTTGAAGAATGCTGGTCAAACCCAATTAGGAAAATCTGGAACAGTTAGTTTAAAAGAAATTTTTGCTACTGGGTCTGGTCAAACCTTAACAGGAACAACTGGATATTATGGATATGACAGAATTTATGATGATGGTGGTACAAACGAATATAAACAAATAAATCCATTTGAGGTTGAGGGTAACTCAGCACCAGACCCAGCAACATGGACAGCCGCTTCTGGTTATAGTTTAGTTGAATGGGATGCGTATGTACAATGGAATTCTTCGGAAGCCAATAGTTCAAATTTTGACTTAACTGCTTATGATTATGATTCTGCTACATTTAGTTGGAGTCTACCAGCTGGATATAGTAGAAACACTGGTGAACTCCGTCAGTATTTATTTGTTGATACTTGTGTATCTGATTTAGCTTGTGCCGACCAAGATGCAACTGCAGATGGGGTTGGTGGTGATTCAAACGGCGCGTATATAGATGACCAAACTTCGTATGAACAAACTGGATTAAACCCTAATCAAAGATATGTTTGTACC
>Ga0222714_10003516_pt1 | contig 15879 bp, 15 predicted proteins | sample C33_3DmetaG_FD_165048 | JGI IMG/M metagenome (GOLD analysis project Ga0222714, IMG submission 165048) | Estuarine water microbial communities from San Francisco Bay, California, United States - C33_3D | ecosystem: Environmental > Aquatic > Marine > Unclassified | place: USA: California...
ATAAATGGAAAGATGCTAACCAAGGATGGGAAGAAAATGAAAACCTTCAAAATCAACTAACTAGTCTAGTTTTTAACTCCATGACTCTAATAGAACAAGATGAAAAAGAAATGAACAAAATTGTTCGCGCAATTAGTAAAAATACATATATTACACAAGAAATTAAGCAAGAATATACATAATTATTTTCTATATTTTTTGCATATTTTTCCACTTCATTTATCAAATACTTTAATTGTTCTTTAATTTGCACTAGATTTTCCATATCATTTATCTAGTTATAATTTTACATTTATTTTATACATTTTATTTAAGTATTCCAATTAAATACAATAAAAAAATAAATTATTTTATTTAATTAATTAACTTACAATTATCTAATATCTCTAGCTACTTATGGTGCCTTCTTGACAACCTTCTTCTTAATAATCTTCTTCTTTGGAGCTTCCTCTACAACTGCAGCTACCTCTTGCTTCACATCCTCTTCACCATCCGAATCAGCGACTTCAGTTGTATTTACATGCTCATCTTCAGCCTCCTCATCATCATCCTCATTTACCTTTTGAGATTCCATTCTTGCCTTATCTTCACTACTCAAGAAGATATGACACTTACCCTTCATTGTCTCTCTAGGCTTTACTACACCTTGTAGTAGCTTCCATGTAACACCGAACTTACCATTTGCAAACCAAAGACCACCACACTGTATAACAACTGCGACATGGGATCCCTTTGCAATCAAGTCCTTAGGAGTAATAGATCTTCCATCTGGATCTGGGAAAATTGCTTGCTGATCTAGATTATATAGCTCTGTCTTCCACTCACCCTCCCAATAAGGAATCTTTACCTTAAGAGTAGGTGATCGTGTAGTATCAGGCTCAAGTGTGTTCTTGTCCTTAGGATACTTCAACATTGGAGTCCATAGAGCATCAATCGCATCCTCGCTCATCTTTGCCTTACCAAACCACTCCTTTGCATTTGCAATTGCATCTGTCTTTAGCTTCTTTTCAAGATCAATCATATTATTCAAGAAATTTGTAGTATCTTCCTTAGCATATTCCTCACTAGGGAACTGTAGTGCCATATCATATGAAACACGACCAGTCTTATCATCCACAAACTCGTTGATTCCCCAAGTCAACATAAGTGGAGTAGAAATATAAGTTGCTGTATTACTAGCAGCATTCAAAATACCAACACTCTTACCACCCCTGGCATCCACCTTGGGCTTGGAGTATTTAATATCAGAAGAAGGGGTAAAATCAACACCGGAAAGAATAGTCTTAGAACTCATTGCCATTGTATATAGTTTAATATATGAGCCATTCTTTAAATCAATTTTTTTTTTAATAAATAAGAAATTAAATTAAATTCAGTTCTACCTACATAAATGTAACGGCTTTTATTTTTCGATTTATTTTTTTTGAATAAATAAAAATTTAGGAAAAACGATTATAGAAAATAATGGATAGATATAAATAATATTAACTCATAAGAGGTAATATAATGATGATGATGAAGAGAGAAAATAATGAATAAATAGGATATAAATAAAAATTATTAATATATATTAATGACAAAGAAAAACCATGCAAATACCGATATTTTGAAGGAAATAGTATTTGAAAATATATCGAATACGCAAAAAAAATTCAAAATAAAAGATGATGAGTTTAAAATTCTTAAAATGGAAGATTATGAACTATTAAAAACACACCAGTTTAAAGTAAGCCAATTAAAAGAACTATGTAATCATTACCAATTAAAAAAAACAGGAAATAAAGATGAACTACTTAATAAATTATATAATTTTTTAAAGTTTTCTCTCTACGCTATAAAAATTCAGAAAGTTATTAGAGGGATTTTTTGTAAACGATTCATGAAATTTGGCGGTAAAGCTTATATGAAGAGAAATTTATGCGTAAATGATACTGATTTTGCAACATTAGAAAATATAAAGGAAATTCCATTTAATCAATTTTTTAGTTGGGAACAAAGTGACTGTATTTATGGCTGTGATATTATGTCTTTTTACGGTTTAGTTAACAAAAGGAATTATATAGGTCAACAATCAAAAGAAGTAATGAATCCTTACAATAGAGAGAAAATAGATGAAAATACAATGAATCAATTTAAACAATATTTAAAATTAGGAAGGATCAATAAAATAGATCAAATAAAAGAAATAATAGAAGAACCAATCGATCCACAAAAAAAATTAGAAATGAAAATTGTAGAATTATTTCAATTTATTAATGAATTAGGTAATTATTCCGATTCTACTTGGTTCACTAATTTAAATCTACATAGACTTGTCATTTTTATTAGAGAACTATACGATATTTGGAATTATCGAGCCCAATTATCTCCCACCATGATGAGAGAAATTGTGCCTCCACATGGCAATCCTTTTTTAGGACTTCAAATGAATTTGGCCCAACACCAAAATGAAGAATATTTAAGAAAAAGTGCTGTCAGAATAATGGATTATATGGTCAAATCTGGACATACTAACGATAATCGTTCTTTAGGCGCTTATTATGTTTTAGCCGCCTTAACTTTAGTAAGCGATGAAGCTAGAAATTCTCTCCCATGGTTATATCAATCCGTTGCTTATAATAATTCTTAAAAAAATAGGTTCGTATAAAACAAATATATTTAGGAATTATTTATGACTGTATCCAATCATAAATAATATATATATTGCGTAAAAACACTTAAAAAGATATGTCTAAGTAGTGTATAATGGCAAGAACTAAGAATTCCACCACTGCTACTCCTGCAAAGGCCGCTAAGGCTACCAAGAAGACTGAGACTGTTGAGGCTGCTCCCGCTCCTGTAGCTGAGGAGACTGCTGCTCCTGTTGAGGCAACTGTTTCTGTATTTGATCAATTCTCTGAGTTTATGGCTAAGCTTCAAGCTGTTAGTGCTCAAATGTCCTCCCTTCGAACTGAGTTCCGTTCTCTTGAGCGTCAAGTCAGCAAGGACCTTAAGGCTGCTGCTAAGGTTAACCAAAAGCGCAAGAGAAAGTCCGGAAACCGTGCTCCTTCCGGTTTTGTTAAGCCTACTCTTATTTCCAACGAGCTTGCTGCCTTCCTAGGAAAGCCTGAGGGAACTGAGATGGCCCGCACTGAGGTCACTCGTGAGATTAATGCTTACATCCGTCAACACAGCCTTCAAGATAAGGAGAATGGTCGCAAGATCATCCCTGATGCTAAGCTTAAGGGTCTTCTTAAGCTAAAGAAGGGTGACGAGCTTACTTACTTCAACCTTCAAAAGTATATGTCTCCTCACTTTGCCAAGGCTGCTGACAAGTCTGCAACTGCATAAATAAAAAAATTAATTGTTAATTAATTTAATATAATTTTAATTAACAAATATAAAATCTTCCTTTTCCAATATAGTTTTTAAATTACTTATGTTAATTGGAGTATTAATTATTTTGGTTTTTAAACAATTTTTTAATTCAGGAACATCATCCAAATTAAATAATTTAGATATTTCTCTTACTTCTTCAGTATTTATATAATCAGTGGTTTCTTCTAACCAAGTAACAAAGTTATTCTTATGTTCTTTCGATCTTCTGAATTTTTTAAAGTATTTTAATGTTTTATGTAAATCATTATTATTATTACTATTATAGTCTGTTCCTGATATTACACATATGTTTTTAAAATCTGTAAAACTCATATCTAATTCAATTAATATATCTTTCATTTCATATAATACTACTGTCTTATTTAATAAACTTAAATATCTTAATACTCTTTTACACCCATATACAAACATATCCATATCTTCACTTAAACAGGCATAGGCTATATTTTTATTTACTAGCTTCGCACATAATTTATCTGCTTCACCAGGAGCATCAATATACGAAACCCCTAGAGATTGTATTAACATTTTAACATTTATTATATCCGTATGATGTAATCTTATGAATTCTTTTTTTAATTGCACCAATTCTTCTTCTATTTTTTCCTTTTGATCTCCCTCTTCATTTATTAATTGATTTTGTAATTCATTATATTTTTTTTCTGCTTTTTTCTTATTGTCTTTTCTCTCTTTTAATAATTGTTCCTTTTCTTTTGGAGGCTTTCCATCAAATACAAATAAAGGAATGATATTATATAATCTCAATATACTTATCATTAAAAACATATTTTCTAACAAAGCCTCCTCACCTAAGTATCTATACATATAAATACTTGTATCAATAACCACCTTTTTACCCGACAATTCATATAAACTAATTTTTTTTATTGAATCTTTACAATTATCTTGTAAAAATCTATTTAAATATTTGATTCCCATATTACCTCTTTTACATTCCTATTTTATCTTTCAATTTTAATTTTATTTAATTTAAAATTGAACTAATTAATTACTTATTTTAACATATAAGTAAATGAGCTATTCGCAACGACAATTGTTAATTAACGAAATGGAAGGCTGTCATGTTACTATAGATTTTGATGAATGTTCAAAAGCATGGAGAGAAAATAAAAATATATTAAAAAATGGAATGTTTTCCTATAAGAAAGAAAAAAGAAACTGCTGTCATATTGATGATGACAATGGAAAAAAATGTAAAAAAAAAAGAATCATTAATACTGACTATTGTGAAAAACATTATTAGTTCATAAATATTATATTCATATCTAAATAAGACATTTTTAATGAATCATCTAATTTCGCATGCTTATCTTTCATAGCTTTCTCCATTTGCTTTATATTCTTCTTTATAAACACATTTTTTTTACAATTACCTACTAATTCAATATACTTATCTAAATTTCCAGGCGTCTTTTTAAACATTAAAATAATATTATTATTTTTGTTACACCATAATAAAAAATTGGCAAAATTATTTATTAATATTCCTGTAATAATATAATAACTAAATACCGAAGATTTTTCCCCATAAAGATGATTACATATTTGAATATTTTCCTCCTTTTTTTCCGTTATTAATTTATAATTTAAATCCTGGAATTTTAATATTTTTAACATCTGATATAAAGAATGAAATGCCTCTATTTTCATATTCAAATAAAATTGGGTTTTAAAATATTTATTTTTGGGTTCTAATTTATCTGACACAGAAAAATAACTATAAAACATAGTATTTATTATTCTTGCCCATGTCTCACAATAACTTTCATATAAATTAAACTCTACATTTACATTAAAATGCTCTTTCAACTTTCTATTCGTTAACGATAAATTCATATCTGAAAAATCTAACCCAAAATTATGAAATGTTTCATGTATAAATACTTTAAACCATTCTTCCTTTCTATATAATACTATTTCTGTATTTTCTTTACAACCTGTAGTATAACCCGTATTAACATGTTCTGTCGATAAAGTAATTAATTGATTATTTGGCAATTTTTTTGCAAATGGAGTTAGATAAACATACAAATCTAATTGCTTGGAGCAAGACTGAATAGAGAAATGATCAATAATATACATCCACATATAAATCATATTAATTTTATTTCTAATGTGCATTAAATCCTCGTGTTTAAGTTCATGAAATAATATAAAATTAATGTTAATTTTTCTTCCTTTAATTTGACAAGTAAAATTTACATTATATAAGGAATTATCATTAATGTAGGTTTGAATTTCTTTGGGAAAATAGTAACTATCATTCATAGTAGATTTTGGGATATCTGATATTTTTGTTATTTTTGTTATGTTATATTTAAAACAATTAGACTTTTTTCGCTTTTTTACAAAATTTTCTGATTCTACTAACAAATCATAAAAATGATCTAATATTATATCTATATCTTTCATATGAAAATAATTATCATTAAGCTCTGTGGAAAATAACTCCATTTATATTATAATTAGAGTTATTTTTAATTATTTTTTATATTCATTTATTAATTTACTTCTTACCAACATCATTGTATCACTGGATTTTGGAGGAGCCGTTCCCTGGAAATGCATTAGTTTTGCTTTATGTGTATTTAATAAAATAGATTTCATTTCCTCATTTTGAAAAAACTTGGCTTCTAATGCCTTTTCTAAAGCTTGTTCATCTTTTCCTCCAAAGAAACTAGGATCGATTTTTATATCTTTTGACCTCAAAGCTTCTCCTTTATGTTTACCTGTTTTTGATCCAGCTGCTTTAGCTAACAATATATCTTTTGATATATTAGATTTACTATCCAAAGAAAATAATAAATAAAATTCAGGATTAGTATCTTTGAATTTGGCAGCATTAATATAATGTTCTACCGAATACCATTTATGACCATCTAATTCAAATTCACTTGGATAATCATTATCTAGTTTTTTTCTCCAATCTGCAATTTCTACTAATTTGGCAAATTCTTTTTCTTTGCCAAAGGGTATCATTTCTCCTTTCCCTTTTCCAGGCAAAGGCTTATTATTTGATTTTATATAATATTGAAATACTATATCCTTATCGTATAAATTATTTGACTCTTCAATTATTTCTACTTCATCAGGCTCAATTATACCCAAATCACTATTAAATTTTTGAAATTGAGGAATTATTTTAAATGCACCTGTTTCTCCTCTTAAACAATTTTCGGATATTAATAATTTAATTTTATAAGGTATTTGAGGGAAATTAAATATTTTATGATTCATATAAGTAATTAATTTATAATGATTTCCTGTATAATCTGCTAATATATAATATTGGGGCTCAAATACTCCTTCCTCTTTCATTATATTATCTATAATTTGTCCACATACTAACACATTTTTTTTATCTCCTTCTTTCCATGATTCACTACTAAATAATATAAATTTTATATTTAATATTCTCTCCATTGTTGAAATAGCCCAATCATCGGCCCAAAATTCACATGTCTTTATTACTTTTTTAAAATCCTCTACTGAATTTACCTTTTTCATTATTTTAAATTCCGATAATAAGTCTTTTGATATTTTTGTCTCTGATTTTAACCGTTTATAGGTTTCACTTATATGTTTAGCTTGATCTACAATTAATTTTTGTTCATCTCTATCTTTAGAATGTTTAAGTCTATCTCTTAATTCATTATTTAATTTATTTAATTGTTTCATTTTTACATCAGTATCATGTATAGAAGTTAAAATCATATCATATTTTTCCTTATAATTCTTATATAATTCTTCATTCACATTTTCCGATAATTTTTTTCTTAATTCTGTAATTGAAATATCTTTATCTACCGATTTTAATGCATCCCTTATAACTGCAAATAAACAATCTCCTCCCCCTTCATTATCCTCCAAATTATAATTATTACTTTTAAAATATTCTTGCACCCAAGGATTCGTATTATTTGATGTAAATTCACTTAATTCCTTCTCTACTTGTTTTGTGTCTTGAACTGGTAAATCATATTGTTTTTCTTCATCAATTTCTTCTTCTTTCACCATTTCCTCTTCTTCCTCTCCTTCTTCCTCTTCCTCTTCTTCTAGTTCCTTTTTTTCAGTAATTTCTTTACTATCTAATGATTCCTTGGACACTCTTTTATGCTCAACAGATTTAAGTAATTGAGTATCTACAAAATCAAATATTAACGGTTTGTCAATTAAATCTAAATCCAAATCATCATCTTCATCAATTACATTAGGTAATTGTGATTCCAATATTTCAAATACTCCTATCTGTTTAAAAACTCTGTCATTTTTAATTAAATAAATTGGATAAAAAATAACCCCTTGATCGACAAATGTATATTTGGATTGACCTAAAGCAATAATAACATCCGTTCCTAAAATATTATATTCATATTGAGTAGCATCATAATCTCTATCATCTAAATCTAATGTTTTAATTTCAGGATAATTAATACTAGAATTTAATATAGATTTAACCATTATAAATTAAATATATATTTAATATTTAAATTTTTTATGAATTAAAAAATAAAACGAATTTTGAAAAATAAGAATCATTTTTCAATTCAGTAATATAATGCCACATTCTCTTTCTATTATACACAATTTCATTATTTTCATCCATGGATTCAAATTGAATGATTAATTGAATCAATTCTTCTTTTTTTAGACGCGTCTTGGGAATCTTATAATAATTAGCTATATGTTGAAGCATTTTAACTGTATAATTTTCAAAATAATCAATATGCTGAGCCATTAAGTTATCCTCATCGAAAAATTGGAACTGTTCATGAAAATCCTTATCTTGAAAAAAATTTTCATTATTTAAAATACTATCTATATCTTTCATATCGTTGATATTCCCATTTTCTTCTATCTCATATTTTAAATTGTTTTCCGGTTTGGATTCCATCATTTATATATATTATTAATTTTATTTTTAATATATTTTTTTATTTTTCAATTAAAGATTTCATATCCATATGCTTGAATTTACATTTACTTGAAATACCTTTTGCCTCTTTAATATTAGTGCCACAAATATCTTTTACATAATTAATAAATTCACTCCATTTTTCATCTGATTTAATATTAACAATAGGAATATTGGATATAATTATGAATAAATTTTCACTAATTTCATCATGTTCCATTTTTTTACTTTCATCATGCATATTTGTTTTAATTCTTTGATACAATGAAAATACAATATTTTCTATCATTTCCAATTCTACAATCTTATTTTCAAACAAATTACATAAGAATAAACTCATTGCTCTTCGTTTATCATTAACAATATTTAAATCACAAAATTTATCATAATTTTCATTTGGGTCAGCTACCTCAATATTTTCAAATAAATTCATATAATCTTTTAAATTATTATCAATAATGGTTTTAATATAATCATATTTTTCTCTTAGACAACTGCAAAGTTTAGCATAAATTTTACTATTAAAACTATTAGAAGTTGCCATATCCAATATAGTCTTACCTATTTTATTAATATCTTCGGATTTGGTAACAGTCTCATCAAAAGAATCCAATTTTTCTGTCAACTTTTCAATAATAACTCCATATGTTTTTTCTGTGATTCTATTAATTAACGACCTGATTGAATCAATCTCTTTTTGAATTCCCTCCGACTTAATTAATTCCGTTTTTTGGAAATTTCTTATTGCCTCCCAATCTTCATCATTAATTACTTCCGGAACCTTCTTTTTCTTTTTATTAAATTGTTTAGTTGATGTATTATTAAACACAGGAGTTTTATCATAAGTAGGAGAGGCAACTTGGTCTGCTAATGAATTAATTAAAGCAATTGTTTCTGGAGTGACGGATTTATCTTTTAAACTCCAGCTAATATTTTCAATTTCCTTTAAAGTATAATACATAGTGGCCATTTGTATATTATAATATTATAAATATTTATATCAATTTTTTTATTATTTATTTATGAAGTGACTTAAATATTATTATTTAATTAGTTATATGGAGTTTCTAGAAGTAAATAATTGGGATGAATTAAATTTAAAAGAAGAATTATTAAGAGGTATATATAGTTATGGATTTGAGAATCCTAGTCCTATCCAATCAAAAGCAATAAATCCGATTACTCAAGGAAAAGATGTAATTGCTCAAGCTCAATCAGGGACAGGAAAGACAGGTGCGTTTTCAGTATCTTGTTTACAAAGGATAGATGAGAACAAAAAAGAGATACAAGCATTAATAATGGCACCTACTAGAGAATTAGCAATTCAAATTCATAAAGTAGCTTCCAGTTTAGGGGAATTTATAAATAAATTAGAAGTAAAATTAGTAATAGGTGGAAAAGCAATGGATTCTGATGTAAAAGAATTAGAAAGTAAGCCACAAATTATAGTAGGAACACCGGGAAGAGTTCATGATTTAATAAGAAGGAAAAAGATAAATACAAAGACAATTAAATTAATGATTTTAGACGAGGCCGATGAGATGTTATCGTCTGGATTTAAGGAACAAGTATATAATATATTCCAATATTTATCTAATGATGTTCAGTTGTGTTTATTTAGTGCAACCTTACCATTAGAGATACAGAATCTAACAGAGAAATTTATGCGTGATCCAGTAAAAATTTTAGTAAAAACGGAAGCAATTACATTGGAGGGAATTAAACAATATTTTGTGGCAGTAGAAAATGATAATGCTAAGTATGAGACATTAAAAGATTTATTTTCAGCATTAGCAGTGAGTCAATGTATTATTTATTGTAATAGTATTAAACGAGTATCAGATTTGGCAGAAGCATTACAGAAGGATGGGTTTCCAGTTTCAGCGATACATAGTGCTTTAGAAAGGGAGGAAAGGGAATCAGCTTATAGAGATTTTTGTAAAGGAACAACAAGAGTATTAATTTCAACAAATTTAACTGCAAGAGGAATAGATGTTCAGCAAGTAAGCAAAGTAATAAATTTTGATATTCCCAAAAATATTCACCAATATATTCATAGAATTGGTAGATCAGGAAGATGGGGAAGAAAAGGAATGGGAATAAATTTTGTAACACGAAGAGATATAAAAAAATTGAAAGAAATAGAACAATATTATGATACACAAATAGAAGAACTACCAATTAATTTTGAAAATAATGCGTAAATCATTCATTAATTAATTAAATAAATTTATTAATGAGTAGTGAATTTGAATTACCAATTTATTATTTAGAAAACAAAGAGAGATTAGATGAAAATATTAAAGAAGATTTAGAGTTTAACAAAGTAACGGATTCTAAGGAAGGAAGACCAAGTTTATTGGAAAAAATATATAAACCAAAATCAAAGATAGGAAGATTATTTTTACAGAAACAGGGAGAATATTTTACCAACAATAAATTATTTTTAAAACAAACGCAACAAATAATAAGCAATTTAAAAGCAAATGAATGTAATAATTATAACATTCAAAAATATGATGATTTTTATGATTTGTGGAATAAAATTAGACAAGATGAAAATTTTATAGATCGTTTTTATTACTGTGATGTTAATTTTTTTAAATTTTTAAATCATAATTCTTTTTTTCTTCAATTACTTAGTTTATATAACTTATTTTCACCTGTTTTATCTCTTTGTATTCCTATTTTAATGCTTATAGTGCCTTTTTTTATGTTAAAATTTTCTGGTGTTAAAATCACTTTGACCTCTTATTTGGAAGTGCTACAAAAAATATTTTCTAAACATGCCTTAGGTAATTTTTCAAATATAATGAAAGAAGTATCTTGGGAAAAAAGATTTTATGCTTTGATTTCAATAGGATTTTATTTATTTTCTATTTATCAAAATTCTCTCGTTTGTTACCGATTTTATCAAAATTTTAAACAAATTCATGATGACTTATTTTTATTAATGGATTATTTGAATATTTCCATTTCCAATATGAATGAATATAGTAAACTTATCTATAAGCATAATACTTATTCACCCTTTTTAAATTGTATGCAAGACTATAAACATAAACTAGAATCATTATTAGATAAATTAAATAAAATCAATAAATTTACTTTCTCTCATAAAAAGTTAAATGAAATAGGATATGTAATGAAATATTACTATGAAATTCATATTAATGAAGATATAAAGGATATCATGGAATATAGTTTCGGATTTAATGCCTATATGGAACATTTACAAGGCATAGAACAATTGCATAGAGAGAAATTAATAAAAAAATGCAAATTTGGAAGAAAGCTCAAATTTAAAAATATTTATAATGCCTATTTAATAGATAAAACTCCTGTTAAAAATAATATATCTTTTGATAAAAATATTATTGTAACTGGTCCTAATGCTTCAGGAAAAACTACTATATTAAAATCCATTTTATTTAATCTTATTTTCTCTCAATCTTATGGATTTGGTTTCTATGATAATGCCACTATTCCACTTTACAATAAAATTCATTGTTACTTAAATATTCCAGATACATCTGGAAGAGATAGTTTATTCCAAGCTGAGGCGAGAAGATGTAAAGAAATAATTGATTCTTTTAATAATAAAGAAAAACATTTTTGTATATTTGATGAATTATTTTCTGGGACCAACCCCAATGAAGCATGCTCTAGTTCATATGGTTTTATAAAATACATGTTAAATAAAAAAGTGGATTTTATTTTAACTACTCATTTACACGAACTTTGTTATAAATTAGATAATTCTCTCCAAAATTTAAATATGGAAGTTATTGAGGAAGAAGATTATAATTTTAAATATTCCTATCAAATAAAATATGGCATTTCTTCCATTAAAGGAGGAATAAAAGTATTAAAAGATTTAAATTTTCCCAACGAAATAATTCAAGATTCTCTATTATTTAGATCTAATTATTAAATTCGTTTGTAATTACTTAAATTTATATTTTAATTTATTAATAATGTATGAATTTTTAGCCCATCCTATAACCTTATTATGTTTAGGGACTATATTTATATTAGTCGCTTTATTATTTTTTTATTTTAAAAGAACATTTTCCTTATTAGAACATGCTCAAATGCAACAAGCAAGAATATTGCAACAATTTATTACTAATATGGAAATGTCTCAAATACAAAGAGGAGCTGCTATGCCTCCTTCTAATTTGAATCAAAATCAACCATTAATAAATGTAAGTGATGATGAAAAATCTCAAGGAGATTCTGGTTCAGATGAAGATACCGATGATGAATCCGAAGAGGAATCTGATGAAGATTCAAATGAATCTAATTCAGTGATAGATATTCATGCATCTGAAGAACTTGAAACTGATGAAAAAGATATAAAAGTGATTCATCTAGAAAATAGTCATTTAGAAGAAGTAGAAAATTTAGAAATAGAAGAATTAGAGAAAAGTGATGATGATGATGAAGATGATGATGATGATGATGATGATGATGATGATGAGGAAAGTAGAGATACTGAGGAACCAAAGGTAGTAGAATTATCAGAACCTTTAGAAAGTGTTAATTTAGATAAAATAGAAATAGAAGAAGTAGCTGTGGATTACAAGAATATGAATGTAAATGCTCTTAAAACAATTGCCAAGGAAAAAGGATTGATGAGCGACGGAGAGAAAAAGACAAAAAAAGAATTAATTAAATTGTTAGAAGAACATAAATAAATACATTTTCTCTGTTAGTATATATAAATGAGTTGGGGAACTTGTACTTCAGGATCAAATAATATTCATTTTGATTTTCCTCCCATAATGAGTGATGGAAGAAATTTCGCCAAATGGCAACCAGGAGCAGTTATCAATCAACAAATTAGACAAGAAAATAATATACAATCTAACTGGCAATATAGACAATTTTTAACTGAAAATGCTGACTCTATCATTAAAGCCAACCAAATAGAAGCTTGTGATAATTGTTGTTATTGTCCCGCTATGAAAGTTGGAGAACCTATTTCTAATTCTCCATTTTTATTTACATCTTGTATGGAAAAATCACAACCATATGGTTATGATGACAGTAACTTAAAGAATTTATATTTATCTTCTTACCAACTTCAATGTAGAATGGTAGCTCCTATTTTAACACAAGATCAATATTTAACACAAAAATATCCTAATCCTAATTAAATTTATTTAATTTATAATTAAGTAATTAAATAAATAACAATGATATAAGTAATGAATTTATTAAGTATTGATGTGGGAATAAAAAATTTGGCACTATGTTTAATACATCTTGATGAAACAAATAATTTTAAAATAGAAAAATGGGATGTAGTTAATTTATGTAAAGAAGTTAAACAAACATGTGAATGTGGTAAAAATGCCTGTTACATATTTAATAATAAATATTATTGTAAAAAACATGTAAATAACAGTAATAAACAGATATTATGTAAAGAATTAGAAGAAAATAAATTAAAGAAATTAAAAATAAAAGAGTTAAAAGAATTATTAAAAAAAGAAAATATAACTTTTCCTGAAGAAAAAAGTAAACCATTAATTATTGAATATTTAAAAACATATTTACCAGAAAATTTTTTGTTACCTTTTTCCAATAAAATAAAAACGAATGATCTTAGTTTAATTGAAATAGGTATAAATTTGAAACTGTTACTTGATCAATTATATAATAATATAAAGATAGATGTTGTTATAATAGAAAATCAAATTAGTCCCATTGCCAATAGAATGAAAACCCTACAGGGAATGATAGCGCAATATTTTATTATGAATAATGTTGTAAATATAGAATTTATTTCTGCAACTAATAAATTAAAAGATTTTACAAATAACAAAAATACAACTTATTCTGAAAGAAAAAAAAAAGGAATAGAAATATGTGAAGAAATATTAGTAAATAATGAATGTTTGAATAAAGATTTAGTAATGTTTATAGAAAGTAAAAAAAAGGATGATTTAGCTGATTGTTTTTTACAAGGCCTATGGTATTTAAAAGAGAATTTTAAAATAATATATAATTAATGTGTTTGATTTAAAATTAAAGTTTCTTATTTAATCATAATGGCAGAAATAATTGACATAAGTGAATTAGACACCGGTAAAACAATTAATATTAATAATTCCATTGGTGATATAGAAGAAATTAATGTAGGAGGGAACAGATCGTCTAATTTTGGAACGGGTATCGAACTTTTAATGAATGATAAAAAAAGGAATTCTGGAAATTCAGGAGGTTTGTCTTCGGATATAAATATTGATGATTTAAATAATTTAGAAGACGAATTAAATGATTTGACATTACCGAAAAAATCAATGAAAGATGCAAGATCAGACCTATTTTCTGGAAATTTTAAATTGAAAGGTGATGATGACAATTTATCTTTACCTGATGAATCAAATACGACTCCTCCTGCCGAACCTATTAATTTAGGACAATCTACCAAAGACCAAAGTGAAGAAGAAAAGAAAACTTGGGATGGTTTTGGAAAGTTTAATAATATTCCTATTAATCCAGAAGTTTCAAAGGCACATGTAGAACCTCAAATGTCCAAAGAAGATATGTTAAAGGAAAAATTTAAATATTTACAAAAGCTTGAAGATCTTGAGAAGAAAGGAGTAAAGCTTACTAAAAAATATGATATGGAATCTAATTTAATGGAAATGAAAGGTGAATATGAAACCATTGTTGCTGAGAAAGAAAAAAAGAATTCCGTTAAATTTCAAGGAAAAATGTTAATGGCCTGTATTACTGGTATTGAGTTTTTGAATAATAGATTTGATCCTTTTGATGTTAAACTAGATGGTTGGTCTGAACAAATTAATGAAAATATTGATGATTATGATGAAATCTTTTCTGAGTTACATGAAAAATATAAATCTAAGGCATCTATGGCTCCTGAATTGAAACTTCTTTTCCAATTAGGTGGTAGTGCATTAATGGTTCATATGACTAATAGTATGTTTAAATCAGCTATGCCAGGCATGGATGATATTATGAGACAAAATCCAGATTTAATGCAACAATTTACCCAAGCTGCTGTAAACACCATGGGACAATCTAATCCTGGATTAGGTGGTTTAATGGGCTCTATGATGGGAGCTGGTGCAGCACCTAATATGCCAAGACAACAACCTGAGTTTTCACCAATGAATAATGGACCTCCTCCTGCTCCTATTGCAACCCAAGGTCCTAATTCAGCTCCTCCACCAGTTAGACCTGGATATGTTCCTCTTTCTAATAGACCAGATATAAATGCTAGTAGAGAAATTCCTGCTGCTGAAAGAAGTAGACGACCTGAAATGAAGGGTCCTTCTGACATTTCTAATTTGCTTTCAGGATTAAAGGTTAAAAAGACAAATGTTAATATTCAAAATGATAATGACGAAAAAGGTAGCACAATTAGTATTAGTGAACTAAAAGAAATGCAAAATGATAATGTTCCGGTTCGTTCTAAACGCCGTAAATCTGAACGCAATACCGTCTCTTTAGACATTTAAATAAATAATTAATTATATTATTTTTAGTTATTTATTTTTTACTTTTTTTTGATTTCTTTTTTTTACAAC
>Ga0222714_10003519_pt1 | contig 15872 bp, 17 predicted proteins | sample C33_3DmetaG_FD_165048 | JGI IMG/M metagenome (GOLD analysis project Ga0222714, IMG submission 165048) | Estuarine water microbial communities from San Francisco Bay, California, United States - C33_3D | ecosystem: Environmental > Aquatic > Marine > Unclassified | place: USA: California...
AAATTGTAGAGGAAACAAAAAATGTGGCGCTTTCATCCGATAATAAACGAAGTTTTACACTAATTGGTGATCCAGCCTTGAGATTAGCCTTACCAAGATTAGGGGTTGTAACTGATAGCATTAATGGAGCAGAGGTTATATCCATTGATACCCTTAAGGCCTTAAGCAAAGTGACTGTTAAAGGGCATATTGTTGACGCAAATCAAGCCTTAGTCTCAACATTTAATGGTACCCTAGTCCCTTCAATATTTGATAAAATAAAGAATAATCAAACGTTATCACAAGATCCTAGTTCTCCGGTGCTTGATTTTGAATTACAAAGGAATATCCTTTATAAAGGAAAAGCAAGTATATCCAATGGTTACTTTGAGTTTAGTTTTATTGTACCGAAGGATATTGCGCTGAATTATGGAAGAGGTAAGCTGAGTTATTACGCATTTTCAGATCAAATCGATGCCATTGGTGTTGACACTACATTCATCATAGGTGGCATAGACCCAAATGGGCTGATTGATTCAGTTGGGCCAGAAATAAATGCTTATTTAAATGATGAGCAGTTCATAGACGGGGGGATTAGTGATGAATCTCCGGTACTTTTTTTAAAGCTATTTGACGAAAGTGGAATTAATACGGTTGGGAATGGCATCGGTCACGATTTGATAGCAATATTGGACGAAGAATCTTCGAATCCAATCATCTTGAATGAATACTATTCCGCAGATTTAAACACCTACCAGTCCGGGCAAGTAAAGTATCCCTTCAGCGCCCTAACCCCAGGGAGCCACTCCATTAGTGTTAAAGCATGGGATGTAAATAATAATTCATCAGATGTAAAGATTTCCTTCAATGTGCATGCGGATGAAACCCCCATGGTAAAGAGGTTGTACAATTATCCCAATCCATTTTCTACTTCCACGGAGTTTATGCTAGAACACAACCAATCTTGCGACATGATGGATGTTCAAATTCAGATTTTCACTATAGGAGGTAGGTTGGTTAAAACCATTCAAAATCAAGTGAATACACAAGGATTTACAACCAGAGGATTGTTTTGGGATGGGCGAGATGATTATGGAGATAAGTTAGCAAATGGGGTGTATATCTATCGCCTGCAGTATGAAAACAATGAAGGAAAACGGGCGGAAGAAACACAAAAATTGGTGATATTAAATTAGTTCATACAATAAAGCACCCCGATTTCCGTATATTAGCGCCTTGGATTACACTTATTATTATGCGGATTTTATTATTTTTTCTGATTTTATTCATTACCAACCTGGTTGTTTTTTCTCAGGATGCAAACCAAAATAGTTTACAATTAAACACCATCACTACGGCTTTGCCATTTATGGCAATAACTCCAGACTCCCGAGCAGGGGGAATGGGTGAGGCTGGCACTGCGCTTAGTCCGAGTGCAACTTCTGTATATTGGAATACCGCTGGATTGAGCTTCGCAGAAAAGAACAGTGAATTAAGTTTATCCTATACACCTTGGCTTCGTCAACTTACCAATGATATGCATTTGTCATATTTATCAGGATATTATAGAGTGAATAAAAAACATTCTATAGGAGGGGCATTGCGCTACTTTAGTTTAGGAGAAATAACTTTTACTGATGCTTCGGGGAATGTCTTGAGAGATGATAAACCCAGTGAATTTGAGCTTACTGGAGCATACGCATTCAAGTTGTCGGATAAATTTAGTATTGGTGTTAATGGAAAATTCGCGTATTCAAATTTAACTGGTGGACTCACCGTGGCCGGTGTAATGACTAAACCGGGAAAAGTTGGTGCAGCAGATCTCTCGTTCGCCTATTACAATGACCGCGTTAAATTAGGAAAAACTTCCGCTACCTATCAATTTGCGGCAACCATTAATAATATTGGAAATAAAGTAGCGTATTCCGTGTTGGCTAAGCGTGATTTTATACCAATGAATTTAAAAATCGGAAATGCCATTGTAGCGAAGTACGATTCCTATAATAGTGTTACCTATTCGGTTGATATACAGCGTCTTCTGGTTCCAACCCCCGCTATTTATGATCAAGTTGATGGAGAACTCGTTATGTTGTCAGGACGAAGTGGTGATGTTGGCGTTATCAATGGCATGTTACAATCATTCTACGATGCGCCTGGAGTAGTTGCGAAAGATGAGAACGGAGACTATATTCAGAATGGTGATGGTACCTATCAAACGGTGAAAGGATCTAAATTGAAAGAAGAACTATCAGAAATAAATATCGCTGGTGGCATTGAATGGTGGTATAATGAAACGTTTGCAGTTCGTTCTGGTGTATTTTATGAAAGCCGAAATAAAGGAAATCGTCAATACTTGAATTTAGGTGCCAGTTTGAAATATAACATGTTTGGGATTGATTTTTCATATTTAGCATCATTAAACGGACGTCAAAATCCATTGTCTAATACCTTGAGATTTACATTACGGCTTTATCTTGGCGAAAAGCAAGTAAAATCAGCAGATGTATGAAGCTAAGGATTGGCTTTGGGGTTGATGTTCATAGATTATCGCCAGAAGTACCACTAATTATTGGTGGCTTAGAAATTCCTTCTGACCTTGGTGCGGTAGGTCATTCGGATGCGGATGTACTGCTACATGCCATCTGTGATGCGATCCTCGGCGCTGCCAATTTAAGAGACATTGGCCATCATTTTTCGGATAAAGATCCACAATACAAAGGGATTGATTCTAAAATTCTTTTAGCGAAAGTCGTTGATTTAATGAAGTCACACAAATATACCTTGGTGAATCTAGATTCAACTGTTATTCTAGAGTTTCCCAAGCTCAATCCACATATCCCGGAAATGCAATCAATTCTTGCCGAATTGTTAGAGGTAGATATTGATGCTGTTTCAATCAAAGCAACTACTCATGAACGTGTAGATTCGTTTGGTGAAAGTTTGGCTATAAAAGCATATGCCACGGTATTACTGCAAAAGCATTGAAATTCTTTGTCTGATTTATTTTAGTATCTTTGCACCGAATGGATAAACAGGTTATTCTCGATGCACAACAATTCGATTTAACCCTAACAAGGTTGTGCTACGAACTCGTTGAACAACATTCTGATTTCTCAAATACGGTACTAATCGGTTTACAACCTAGGGGCATACATGTAGTCAAACGCCTTCAAGAGAAACTTCAAGAAATTTTAGTCAATTCCCCTGTATGTGGTAATTTGGACATCACCTTCTACAGGGATGATTTTAGGCGACGAGAAAAACCGATAATTCCGAGTGTGACCAATATTGATTTTAGTATAGAAAATAAACAAGTTATTCTAATTGATGATGTTTTGTTTACAGGAAGAACTATCCGCTCAGGATTGGATGCATTATTAACTTTTGGTAGGCCTACCAAGGTGCAGTTATTGGTGCTTATTGATCGAAGATTCAACCGAGATTTACCCATTCAAGCGGATTATATTGGTAAGTCTGTAGATACGCTTTTGCATGAAAAAGTTATAGTAAGTTGGGTCGATGTTGATGGAGAAGATAAAGTTGAATTATACATGATGGATTCGAATGAATAGTTTAAGCATTTCACACCTTACGGGAATCCGTGATTTAACAGTTGAAGATATCGAAATGATCTTCAAAACAGCCGATTCATTTAAAGAAGTGATTAATCGACCGATTAAAAAAGTCCCATCATTAAGGGACATAACCATAGCTAACCTATTTTTTGAAAACTCAACTCGAACTCGATTATCTTTTGAATTGGCAGCTAAACGACTATCTGCAGATGTTGTAAATTTCACCTCCTCGAATAGTTCGGTAAAAAAGGGCGAGTCCTTAATGGATACCGTCAATAACATTCTGTCTATGAAGGTAGATATGGTTGTAATCCGTCACGCATCCCCGGGAGCTGCACAGTTTTTAACTAAGCACATATCTGCCAAAGTTATCAATGCGGGAGATGGGACACATGAACATCCTACACAGGCGCTGTTAGATGCTTATTCAATACGAGAAAAACTAGGATCAGTTAAAGGGAAGAAGGTAGCAATTATTGGGGATATATTACATTCTAGGGTAGCATTATCAAATATTAGTTGTTTGAAAAAACTTGGTGCTGAAGTTATGGTCTGTGGACCTTCAACCTTAATTCCAAAGTATATTGGTGAATTAGGGGTTAAGGTTTCAAATAATCTCCATGAAGCACTACTATGGTGTGATGTAGCCAATATGCTGAGGATACAATTAGAACGACAAGACATTCAATATTTTCCAAGTTTACGGGATTACACGTTGCAGTTTGGTTTAAATCAAGAGCTTTTGGAAAACCTCGGTAAGGAAATAGTCATCATGCACCCAGGCCCGATAAATAGAGGAGTAGAAATCACATCGGATGTTGCCGATGGCCCAAACAGTATTATACTAAATCAGGTAGAAAATGGCGTTGCAATTCGTATGGCAGTTATTTATTTACTTGCTTCGCAAATAGAACGTTGATTTTTTGGTATATTTGATAAAATGCCGTTTATGAATTTTAAAAGTGACGTTAGAAACCATGTTGTGGTGGTAACCTCTTTGGTAGAGAGACTAGACACCCATAGCGCTCCAGATTTAAAATCGATATTTACTTATGAAAATAAAAAGGGGCATAATAAAATGGTACTGGAATTAAGTAATACCAAGTTTTGTGACTCTTCTGGGTTGAGTGCAATTTTGGTTGCAAATCGCTTGTGTAAAGACACCAATGGAACTTTTGCCATCTCAGGTGTTCAGCCTGCAGTACTTAAAATGATAGAGATCGCTCAATTGGATCGTGTGTTTAGGATTTTTCAATCCGTTGAAGAGGCCTTAGCGGATTTTGAATAATTTCAATGTATTAATCCTTGGCAGCTCTGCGGCGGTTCCTACTACAAGCCGCGCCTGTTCATCTCAGTTAGTTAATTGTAATAATCGCTATCTACTGATTGACTGTGGAGAAGGTACGCAAATCCAGTTGCGAAAATTTAACGCCCCCTTTCAACGTATTAATCATATTTTAATTTCTCATTTACACGGAGATCATTTTTATGGTTTGCCCGGCCTTCTTGGTACCATGAGCCTTTTAGGGAGAACTTCTGGGATTAAAATATATGGCCCTCCAGCTTTGTTAGATATTTTAATGGTAATGTTCAAGGCAAGCGACACTAAACTAAACTTTAACTTTTCATTTACTGCCCTTGAAATGAAAACGAAAGACATTGTTTTTGAAGATGATGGGATGCGAATATCTGCCTTTCCATTAAAGCATCGCATTAAAACTTTTGGATTCCAAATTGAAGAAAAATTTCAACGATATAAAATTAATAAGCAAGCAATTTTAGAATCAAAATTAACTAATGAGCACTTTAAACTTTTGACACAGGGTAAGGATTTCCAGCGCTTAGACGGTTCATGGGTAAAATACGTTGATTACACGCTTCCTATGCCAACACCACGGATTTATTCCTATTGCTCGGACACGAAGCCTTTTCCAAATCAATCAGGGTTTTTGAAAGGAACGTCTACTTTATATCATGAAGCAACATTTCTTAATGACCGCAAAGAGCGCGCGGAACAAACGTTTCATTCAACAGCTAAAGATGCTGCATTGATGGCATTGTCATGTGGCGCACGTAAATTGTTACTTGGACATTTTTCATCTAGGTATGTGGATACATTAGGTCATACAAATGAGGCCCAAGAGATATTTAAAGATGTTGAAGCGGTAAAGGATGGAGAAATTTATGAAGTTAAATAATTTGCCCTTAGGTGTTTATAGATCGAGACTCCTTCTTTAAGTCTTTGTTTTGGGTTTATGTCTTTTGAATCAATCCCGTATTTTGCTTGTTGATTCTTTAAGTACCATGAATTAAGCATTTCATAATCGTTCCAATTGTATATACGCAAACGATCTAATAAGCCCCCCTTATTTCTAGACGATGGATCCTCATTAAATTTAATTTCCAATATGGTAAACAAGAGAGATTCTATGAGATTGAGGTCCTCTGATTCCATCGCTTGGTTCATTTGTTCATCAAGTTCGCTCAAAGTAGGTAAAGTCTTTTCATTTATTAAATCGGCTTGTTTTACCGAATCTTCCAATTGGGATTGTGTTTTTTTATGATACATTAGCCATCCTAGTGCACCTAATAAGAGAACGGCTGCCAATGAAAGTCCTCCAAGTAGTATGGAGTAATTCTTACTAACAACTTCTTGTTTTCCTTTGGTAGATTTTTCGGTGTTAATTACCTTGGTATTTCCTTGTTTATTTATTGGCTTATTAGGCTGTATTTCAGTTGATTTATATCCATCTAACTTTAATGTCACATAGGCAGCTTTCTCAGGGTTGAAATAGGAAATTTGCAGTGCTTTGATGGATTTTTTTAAATGATTGCTTGCTTGTAATCGATATGTGTAAATTACCTTTCCATCGGCTCCTTGGGCCCCAAAAGTAAATTCTTCGGAAATGGAAGGTTTTCCAAATTGTAATAATCCGGGGCCTATGTCTAACTTTGGGGATTCCATATTGTGTAGGTTCCCTTTACCCGAAAGAATAATTTCAAGTGTTAACACATCACCTTTTCTATCACAAGAGCCGCTATATTTACATTTTGCATCAAGGGTTCCAACAAATCCGATAAAAGATTTAGGGGCGTTATTCGGTAGTGATTTTACAGTTACTGTAGTACCCGTTGATACCACCGCCAAGCCATCATAATTATGCTTTAAAACTAATTTAAATGGGTTGATAAGTAAACTACCATTACCAGTTGGAAAAACTAGGTTTTTATCGGTGGTAACGGTATACATTTCTACTCCTTTAACTATTTCTTTACGAGCTGTTAGATTGCTAGCTTGTTCTAGGCTGAATTTTTCAATACTTTGGTCCATCTTGTACGATTGATAATCTTCGATACTTGTTGGAGCAAATCGCGAATAAACTTTGGATTGGATTATGAGTGGTTCCCCTTCATAAACTGAGTATTTATTTACTTCAATGGAACCAAAGGCAAGTTGTTTAAATTGTTTGGCAGTAATTCCGCCATTTCCTTGATCTATACGCTCTTTTTGAACGGTTACTTGCACTACATTCGATTTGTATACATGTTTCCCATGTTTAATATATGCGGGGCCAACTTCAAAAACACCTGACTTCTTAAAGCTTCCATTTTGGGAATAGTAGCTAATTGTATTAACCGAACCGGTGTTGTAGTCTACCACTTGTTCCATTCCTGTCATTACGTTATATCCACGGACAAATTCTGATGGCAAGTCTATATCTATCTCGCCTTCAATGTTGGATTTGATCGTAATAATCAATTCATTGCCTATGGTTACCTTCAGTTGATCGACCTCCAATTTGACCATAGGTTTTTGGGAATAGGCAGAAAAGCTGATTGAAAACAATAAAAAAGCAAAGAGTTTTGTCATTACCAGTCTTTTATCGAGGTGTTTTCGGTTTGTTTTTTTCCGTTATTACCATAAAATTTTCTTCTTGTTTCACCTTCTTTTTTGGCAAGTTCATCTAATTTTCGATCGACATCTTTTCGGTGAAGTTTACTTGAGTTAGATTGTCCAGATTGAGTTTCACCTGATTTGTTTGTTTTATTTTTTTTTGGATTGTTTTTGGGTTGGTTGGAGGGATTTTGCTTTGGATTGTTTTTGGACTTCTTATTGGCGGGATTGGGAGTTTTTTTTTGCTTGTTTTTTTGACGCCTAATTGCTTCACTCAGGTTATATCGTGTTTTTTCATTTTTGGGGTTTAAGCGAAGCGCGCTTTTATACGATTCAATGGCACGAGAGTAATCTCCTCTTTCGAAATATGCATTACCCAAATTATGTTTTATACGTGCTTTTTCACTCCGTTTATTTACATTTTTTAATTTTTTCTGATAATACTCAATGGCGCTATTAAAACGGCGTTGTCGATACTTGGTTTGTGCAAGTTCTTCATCGATTCCTCCCTTAGATTTGGCTTTTTTGTAATGTGCTCGATATATTCGTTCGGCAGAACTGTAGTCTTTTTTTTGGTAAGCATCTCTTGCAGCATCAATTGAGTCTACCCATTGTTGTGCGAAGATAATATGCCCATATATGCTAAAAAGCAGAAGTAAAAATCGCTTACCCATTCTTTTTTAATCCTTTTATTATCAACCAAAAAACTATCGAAAGCAACGCAATTAGTACGGCGTATTCGTATATACTCGCTTTGATTTCAAAGTCCAAATTTCGTGATTTAGTAGATTTGGCGCGGTTAATTTCTGTTAATATCGCATTCAAATCGGGATAGGCTTCACTAGTTATTATTGCTGTTCCATTCAGCATTTTAGCTAGCTGCTTGATATAATTTGGATTTAATTTAGAATTGACTGTAAAACCATTCGCATCGCGCTTATTTTCAGTATTTAGATCTAATGGGTCTTCGGGGATTGGTCCACCAGTATTAGTCCCGATTCCAATGCAGTAAAATGCAATTTGTTGCTCGCGTATGAAATTATAAATCTCACTAGCTTGTCGTTCGTGATCTTCTCCATCCGTTATCATTAAAATACATTTAGGATCGTTGGACTTTGTGAACATTAATACTGCCGTTTCTAATGCTTCAACAATATTGGTTCCTTGGTTTGATATATGGGTGCTTTGTATTTCATCGGTAAATAATTGAGCGGTGTTATAATCTGAGGTTAGGGGGAGTTGCAACATCGCATTACCTGCAAAGACACACAAGCCAATTTTTTCTCCTGAAAGTTGATTGATTAATGCATTGATCGTTCGTTTAGCGACCTCTAATCGTGCTTCACCCTGGACATCACGCACATTCATGGAGTTTGATACGTCAACGCATATCGCGATTTCCATGTTTTTGGAATTGCCGGATACTTTTTTCCTTCCATAAACGGGTTGTGCCAAAGCAATAATAACAAAAGACATGCTTAACATAAGGAAAAAATCTGCTGCAATTGTTGAAATTACTGTCTGGTTTTTTAGATAATTCGGGCTTCCCATTTGCTGATCTAAACGGAATTTTCTCAATTGATTTCTGTAAAGCAACACATAAAAAACAGGAATGAATATTAACCAATATAGATAGCTTGGCTTTGTGAAAACTAGAGCGGATTTAGCATTAGTAGTGGCGCTTAATGAATAGTATAGTGCCGCGCAGATAGTTCCTATAATCCCAATGGAAAATAAATAGTATATTATATATTTATGTGGTTTTATTAGTTTATTCATGGGGTTGAGGCAAAAACAGTACGGATTTAATACCCATATAGAATATGAATAAAACAAAGGCCCAATTTAGAAAAGCCTGTGGTGTTGGAGGAGGATCAGCTTGAATAACTTTATGCGTTATTTTTCTTTTTTCCATTAATTCTATTTCTTCATATATTTTTTTTAGTCCCTTTTTATCAGACGCTCGGAAATAGGTTCCACCGGTAATTGTTGCAATTTGCGTTAGCGTCTGCTCATCGATTTCAACGGGCATGTTTTGATAGATCATCCCTGTAGGCGTTATTACTGGTGTTGGAGCCATTCCATTGCTGCCAATTCCAATTGTATAAACACATATTCCCTTTTCTTTTGCGAGTAATGCAGCGTCCTCTGGACTTATATCTCCTGAATTATTGCTGCCATCTGTAAGTAAAATAATTACTTTAGATTTTAATGCATTATTTCGCAATTGAACTACGGAAGTACCTAGCCCTGTGCCAATTGCTGTACCCGGATCCATTTGCATTCCGTCGGCTTTACTGAGTTGTTTTATGAGTATTGGATAGTCTAGCGTAAGCGGACAACTAGTAAAGGCCTCCCCTGCATACTGCACCAAACCAATCTTGTCTCCGTTTCTGCCATTAATAAACTCAGTTGCCACTTCCTTGGCAGCATCCAACCGATTGGGTTCAAAATCCGTTGCATACATTGACATTGAAACATCTAGTGCAATGATAATATCAATTCCATATTTATTTTCTTCGTGTTTTTGTTCACTTTCTTGCCATGAATAGGGTCTTGCCATGGCTGCTATCAATAGGGTTAATATGGCAACAGGTAGCTGATTAAATACAAATCGGAAAAGGGCAATAACGTTAATTCTGGAATGAGGATGAAGTGTATGGTGGCTATTAATTTTCCAATCACCAGTTCGACGACGCTCAAGGCGAAACAAAAGAAAACTCACTATCGGTATCGCTAAGAGCCCCCAGAACCAGTTCGGTTCTAAAAACTCATAATGGTTAACTTGTATGTTCCAGCGATTAAACATGAGAGGTATCAATTGGACTACTTAATTTAATTACTTCCCTTAATTGTTCGATGAGATAAAGGTGATCTTTATCAGATAGTTTATTGGAGGCAAATTTCACGGAATCTGATTCTGTAAGCACGCGGGTAATAATTGATTGCAAATACTCGTCAAGTTTTAAAGAACGGAGTAGTAGCATCGTATCAAAAGTCGTGCGCTCTAAAAGGTTTATTTGATATCTAGCAGATAAGTACCAACGCAAAATAAAGCTAAGCTCCGTATAATGTGTTTTTTGATCGGATTCCCATTGTTTTTTTGCCTTCAATTTTTCGATAGATTGAAGGGTTTGTTGCTTTAGTGATAAGGAAATGGGTTCTTCACGCTGGGGTCTTCTTATTTTTTTAAAGAAAATTACTCCGACAATAAATAGCAGCAGTAGCAAGAGGATCCAACCATATTTAACAATGAATTCAGTAAATACAAATTCTTTATTCATAGGAGTTATGGATTCTTCTATGTCATAAATACGAAGGCCCTTTTTTGAAGGAACGAAGGTGGATTGAACAAGAATTGAACTAAAAAAACCATGGTTATTATTGAGTGTGTATGGAATTGGTTGTAGTACCAACATACCCGTATCCCAAGGAATTAATTTAAAAATCGCTTTCCAACGCATTACCGCTCCCTCCTGCATTATGGTATCCGAATAGCTAATTATTTCAAGATCGTTGAATGTGGTTCCTTTTAGATTCGATTGCGAGGCGATTCGATTGCAAGGGAAATTGCCTACAGGAGGAGTAAAGGATAGGCTATCGCCCTTTGGTAATGTAAGTTCGTATTGCACTTCCAGTATTGATCCAACGGTTATTTCTTTGCTTGATATGTACGTAAGCGTTTCTTGTGCGCTTGCGCTAAGTATCCATTGAGTTAATAAAAGGTAGAATAGCTTTCGCTTCATTTACGCGTGTTAAAAAAATGTGCTAATGGAGCGGCAATTGCACCTTCTGTACTTAAATTGATTAAAGAAATCCCCCGTGTTTCAAGTGCTTGTTTAACAAAGTCATGATGTTCATTAAATGTTGATTTAAAAACGGACTTCAAAAAAACTGAAAACCCATTTACCCATTCTGTTTTTTTTGTTTCCGGATTTATCACTTGATAAAAGGCGGGAATTTTCAGTTCTTTTTCACTTGGATCATTGATTTTAACACCAATCAAATCGTGATATTTTTTGGTTAATGATAATTCATCTAAGTTGACCGAATTATCAAGAAAGTCCGAGACTAAGAAACTAATGCATCTTTTTTTTTGGGTATGTCTTAATGTTTTCAATGGAGCACTCAATGATGTACCTACTTCTTTGGGTCGAAAAGCGATTAAGCGGTCAATCATAAATAGAATATGATCCCTTCCTTTTTTGGGAGGTATGTAACATTCTACCTCGTCTGTAAAGAATATTGCCCCTGTTTTATCGTTGTTTGCAAGCGCTGAAAATCCTATTGTAGCTAGAAATTCAACGGCTTTTTCAATCTTTGAATGGTTCCCTGACCCGTAATAAAGTGATGCAGAGACATCAATCATAACCATGACTGTTAAAGCTCGCTCCTCTTCGAAAATTTTCACAAAGGGGGAATTATATCTTGCCGTTACATTCCAATCAATTGCACGGATTTCATCTCCATATTGATAATCGCGAACTTCTGAAAAAGACATTCCACGACCTTTAAAGGCTGTTTTATATTGACCGGAATATAGATCCTTACTCAAGCCTTTGGACGCGATTTCAATGGCGCGTATCCTTTTAAGGATTTCCTCTCTATTCATGTATTATGGAACTTCAACACGAGATATAATTCGCTGAATTAAATCTTCAGCTTTTAGGTTAGCAACTTCTGCCTCATAGCTCAGACCTATACGATGTTTCAGTACATCCATAGCCACGGCTTGAACATCATCAGGAATAACAAAGGCCCTACCGTTAAGAAATGCATGGGCTTTTGCTGCAACCGCTAGATTGATGCTGCCACGCGGCGATGCGCCAAAAGTAATATAATGAGCATGATCACTTAGTCCGTAGTCTGCGGGATGACGAGTGGCAAAAATCAATGAAACAATATAAGTTTCTACTTTTTCATCCATGTATATTTGACCCACTAAGTTGCGCATTCGTTCAATTTCATCCAATGTAATTACTGGATTTACTTGTTGTTGTAAACTAGGTTGAATATGATTTCGAATTATTTGTAATTCTTCTGTTTTGGAAGGATATCCAATATTTACCTTAAGCATGAAGCGGTCCACTTGAGCCTCTGGTAGGGGATATGTGCCTTCTTGTTCTATAGGATTTTGAGTAGCCATTACAAGAAAAGGACTTGGAAGCGGAAAGGTCTCTTCTCCGATGGTAACTTGTCTTTCTTGCATTGCCTCTAATAAGGCGCTTTGTACCTTAGCCGGGGCGCGATTAATTTCATCAGCCAAAACAAAGGATGCAAAAACAGGGCCTTTTTTTACCACAAATTTTTCGGCTTTCTGTTGGTAGATTTGTGTTCCAGTAAGGTCCGCAGGAAGTAAATCGGGTGTAAATTGTATCCGATTAAATGATCCATCTACGGCATCTGATAATGTTTTTATAGCCAATGTCTTAGCCAACCCGGGAACACCTTCAAGTAAAATGTGACCATTTGATAGCAGTGCAATTAGTAGCCCATCAATTAGCTTTTGCTGACCTACAATTTTTTTTGAAATTTCTTGTTTAAGTAATGTCAAAACTTGATGTTCTAGCGCAATTTTTTCGGCAATTTGACGTAATTCTTCAGTTCGATGCAATTCTTGGGTAAGCATAAATTCCTTTTAAGGGTATTTTCAAAGTCTAAAATTGGCACAATTCCAAGGCTTTATCTTGGTATTACATGTTAATTCTTGTTAATCAATATTCATATGAATCAACGTCATTGCAATGAATGTAAGGAGGTGTTAAAGGGCAGAAAAGATCAAAAATTCTGTTCTGACTATTGCCGAAATACGTTTAATAATCGATTGAATGAAGATAGTAACGCTACGGTGCGAAAAGTGAATCGCATTTTACGAAAAAACCGACGCATTTTAGAAGAATTAATGATTAAAAAACAATGCGTTAAACCAACAATCGAATTGATTGAGTTGGGATATAATTTCAACTATCACACAAATTTATTTCAAACTAAAAAAGGAGATACTTATTTCTTCTGTTATGAATTAGGATATTTAAAACAACAAAACAACCGCTGTGTAATTGTTGAAAAATCCGAATACATTTCCTAGGTTGAATGTTTCCCTTTTAATTTTGGTATTCTAAAATAATCACTGTCATGTTTGGGGCCATTTTTAAGCGCCTCCGTTTTTGATATTTCTATCGTTGCCTCATCTTTCCGAAGCTGGTTGGTTTCATGGGTCATAAAAACAAGAGGTTCCACCTGATCCGTATTAATACTGTTCAAGTGATCCATGAATCCAATAATTTTCTCTAAATCTTTTTTTAAAGCCTCCCTATTTTCACCCTCAAAAGAGAGTTTTGCTAGATTACTCAGGTGATTAATAAGAGAATCGTCTATTTTCATGGTTCAAAGTTAATAAAGTTCTGGATGAGCTTCTTCTAATGGTTTCGAAATTATTCCAAAACAATAGTCTTTTAATTCATCAGCACTCATTGAATCAACCACCTCTTTGCTTACTAAAGAATGTAAATGCACGATAGCCAGTCCTGGACCTGCCGGGCCAAGCCACTCCAAGGGGTCGGAGAATAATTTATAGTTATTCATGAAGGTTATTGGGAAAATCGGGGCATTCAATTGCTTAGCTAATTTGAATGCACCACCTTTGAATGTTAGCATTTTGGGCAAGTCAGTTTCTGGGAATGTTCCTTCCGGAAAAATTGCCAATGAGTACCCCTGCTCATAGGCTTTCACAGCATTGGTAAATGCCCTGCCGGCCTTGGATTTATCAAATCGAAAAACAGGAACATTCATGCTTTTAAAATATGTACTTACTATGGGGTATCGTAGAATTTCACTTTTTCCTAAAAACATGAATTGATGTTGAGGAACAATTGAATACATGAAGAATATATCCAAATAGGAGGTATGATTGGCAACAATAATATAAGGACCTTTTGGGAGCTCCCCATGAATAATTTTCTTTACCGGATAAAAGCAACATATACGCATCATGTAACTCCAAAAGATAAAAAGCTTGAAGCTATAATTTTTTGTTTTAGGTGATTGGATGATTACCCAAAAAAAAGGAAATAAAAGTATCGCAAAGAAAAAGAAAATTATAGCAATATATACTTTCCAAAGCAACGATAGCAATCCGAAAAAAATCCGCATAATCAAAATTAATGAATTAACTTGATTTCGTGAATTTATCTACTGATTTGTTATTTTTGTAGAAAGAATCAATGTCAAGAATTTTAACAGGAATACAAAGCACCGGCACGCCTCATCTTGGGAATATCTTAGGGGCCATAATTCCTGCGATAGAAATGTCTGAGTTGCCGAATAACGATTCTTTTTTTTTCATCGCCGACCTACATTCATTAACGCAAGTTAAGGATCCTTCGCTGCTTAAAAGCAATACCTTATCTACAGCTGCAGTATGGCTTGCATGCGGCTTAAATCCTAATAAAGTTGTATTTTATCGACAAAGTGATGTACCTCAAGTTTCTGAATTAATGTGGCATTTGTTGACTTTTTTTCCGTATCAACGACTAACCTTAGCTCATAGTTTTAAGGATAAAGCTGACCGATTAGAAGACGTTAATGGGGGCTTATTTACTTATCCCATGTTAATGGCAGCAGACATTTTAATGTATGATGCAAACCAAGTCCCGGTAGGAAAAGATCAATTGCAGCATCTTGAATTTACTAGAGATGTAGCCGCAAGATTTAACGCTAAGATGGGTGAGGTTTTTGTCCTTCCTGAAGAGCACATCAATGAACAAACTAAATTGATTCCGGGAATTGATGGGCAGAAAATGAGTAAATCTCGAAAGAACATCATTGATATCTTTGAAGACGAAAAAACATTGAGAAAACGAATAATGAGTATTTCGTCAGACAGTACGCCGCTTGAAGCCCCTAAAAATCCAGATACTTGTACCGTGTTTAGTATTTATCAATTACTAGCCGAGCCCGCAGAAGTTTCAGTTATGCGATCAAATTACTTGGCAGGAGGTTTCGGCTATGGTCAAGCCAAACAGATATTATTTGAACTAATTTGTTCACGATTCTCTAAAGAACGAACCCAATATCATTATTTTATAAATCATCCCGAAGAAGTTGAGGAGATTTTAATGGCCGGTGCGCTTCGTGCTAGTTCTGTGGCTAATCCAGTATTAAATCGAGTACGTAATGCCTTAGGGTTGCGAGCCCAATAAGTATTTATAAAGTTTTTTTAAACTTTTTTCATAAAAAGCACTAACCTTTTTAAGATTTGTACGTTAGAGACTTCACGACTTTAAATACAATAATTTATGAGGCAGCTTAAAATTGCTAAACAAGTAACCAATCGAGAAACGGCATCGTTAGATAAGTACCTTCAAGAGATTGGAAGAGTAGATTTGATTACAGCGGATGAAGAAGTTGAATTAGCACGAAGA
>Ga0222714_10003521_pt1 | contig 15857 bp, 11 predicted proteins | sample C33_3DmetaG_FD_165048 | JGI IMG/M metagenome (GOLD analysis project Ga0222714, IMG submission 165048) | Estuarine water microbial communities from San Francisco Bay, California, United States - C33_3D | ecosystem: Environmental > Aquatic > Marine > Unclassified | place: USA: California...
CTCGTCAACGGCACTGGTCGCCAGATAGCAGGATTCCGCCTGCACCAAATCGAGACTCGACTGATCCTGGAACCGGGCCTTTGGCAGCAGGTCTGACAGAGACTTCTGCGTCAGCAGATCGACATTCGCCTGACGTGTCGTGTCATCGAATGCATAGGGAACAAAGTCGGGCAAATTCGGCGAATAGCGAGTCACCAGATACAGCGTATTGCCGACCCGGCGACTCGCGACCATCGTCCCATCCAAGGTCAAGCTGTCTTGTAGTCGCAACTGCGCGGGATCATGGGCATCCAGAAATTCGAGGCGGGTTGCATTGCTGGACCAGCCCCAGATATTGATCCAGGGAATGTAGTGATTCTGGCCCGAGACGGTGACAAGCGTGTCCCCTCCGGTATCGTCTTCAATGAGATAGAGGCCCTTGGCGGCGGTAAATATTTCTGCGCCCTTGTCAGACTCCTTGTCCGACTCCTTGTTGAGCCCAGGTTGATAGACACCCACTTCCTCAGCGGTCGCCAGTGCCGGATTCAGACTGAAGGTGACGACGCAATTGCTGCTGCCACAATTACGCAGGGTATACAAATAACTGCCGTCGGACTTGATCGTATCCGCCTCATCGACTCCTGCCACCTGCACATTGGTCGTTGAAACAGTCGGAGTCGTGCTGCTGTCTGTCGCCGCCGCGGCCAGGGTTTCGAGTCGATAATAGTAGGTCTGATCGGAAGCAGTATTTTGCATGCCCTGTTTCAGGTACGCCTCCATCGCCACCGCCGAGTCGAAGCGGTGCAATGTGTCCACACCAGCGGACTCAATGGTGAAAGTCATCGGCGACGGTGACACCAGGAGCGGATTGTTCGCTACTTGATAGGCTGCGTACACCACGTAGTCGCCTGCCAGCAAAGGTTCTCCGTTAAACAGTTCCAGCGTGTTTTCATGGTTCAGGCTTATTGTTGTGAACGGAGTGAGGCTCGCCGTCTGTTGATCCCAACGCTGCCACCGCTCAGGTGTCTTCAGATACCAGTCACCGGCGTGATTGGCCACGGCGTACACCGCAGCCAATTGACCAATGTCGGCCGTCCCTGCGGTGAGGGTGAGTCGACTCGTATAGCGATCAGTATCCAGTTGCGCGGCGGCATAGAGATGCGGCTTGTCGGTAACGAGCTGCAATGCACCACGACCGGCTTCATCGTCGACGGTACTCTGCGCCTGCGAGGAGAGTGTATGAAGGAGACAAAGGACGAGTGCACTGACCCGACCGATACAACGCAATAAAAGGCTCATGTCGGTTACGGCTGGTGGCGAATGAGAAGGTGCGAGCCAAATCCCTTTGTGCTCGCGCCTGGGAATCACTATAGGTGAAAGCCACATGCAGTCATGTGATTGAGATCACTCGAAGAGAGTATGCCAATTTTGTGCGGACAGGCGCTGCCACGGACGTCGGGGACTTGCTGTCAGAAAGTTCTTAAACGGAGGGTATTCTCCACGATGCCAGCGTCATTCGACGACGCCGGCATCACAGAGCGGGTCAACTTACTTGCCAGTGCCCTTGGTCACGAGTTTCTGCAATCTCCAGTTGATCAGTTCGCCTACCCAGATCTCGTCTTCTGACGGACAGGCGATGGCGTGAATCCAGCCGAACTCGCCAAGGTTGCGACCGGGTTGGCCGTAAACGCCCAGTACTTCCCCTTCCAGCGACACCTTGTAGATGCGGCTCGGATAGAGGTCGCCGATAAACAGCACCGGATTCGGTCCTGGTGTCATGCACAGCGCATCGGGTGCACCTGGCGCCTGGGAGCCACGAGTTCCGTTCGGATTTTCGCGTCCGTACACAATCTTGCCGCGGCTGGTGTCGACGGGGACATCCACGACGAACTGGCGCAGGAAGTTACCCTCGGTGTCCAGCACCTGGATGCGGCGATTACCGCGGTCCGCGACATAAATTTCGTCAGCAGGCGAGATGGCGAGTCCGTGTGGCGTGTCAAACTGCACGGGGCCAGTGCCGAGTGAGCCCCAGCTTGCAACCCACTCACCGCGTGCATTCACCTTGGCCACGCGTGAGTTGATGTAGCCATCGCTGAAATAGGTATTGCCCATGGAGTCCCAGGCGACATCGGTGGGCTGGTTGAAGACATTGTCCTGATGTACCGGAATCGGCCAGCGCGGATCGTTTTCTTCGGGAATATTGACGTCAACACCCATGCGTTTGAGCATGCGCGCCATGACGGTTTCATAATCGGGTGGCACTTGCAGGTGCGAGGCTTCGCCCTTGCGTCCAAACACCCAGTCTACGTGACCCTCGGGGGTGAAGCGCAAGATCATGTTGGATCCCTTGTCCACGACCCAGATGTTGTCCTGGGGATCGATGCGGACTGCGTGGGCATACGACCAGGCGTTCAGGTTCTTGCCGATCTCACGCACGAAATTGCCCTTGTCATCGAACTCCAGCAATTGCGATGCGGTTGCCATGTAGGATGGCCCCACGGAATTGCCTCGGGAAAACACGAACACGTGGCCTACCGAATTGACGGCGACGCCGGCGATCTCGCCGAAGTGCACATCGTCAGGCAAGTTGAGCGGATTGGGAACGGACTCGAACGGTAACTCCGGCACCGACTGGGCGAATGCCGGGTTAAACGTGAGGCCAAACAGCGCGGCCGCAAACAGGATGCGTTTCATGGGTAATACCTCTTGTTGGGTTTTTGTAATGCAGGTAAGAGACGAGCGTTTGGGTTTGGTTTTTCTTTTTTGTTTTTTTGTTTTTGTTTTTCTTTTCTTGTTATTTCTCTTCTTCTTATTTTCTTTGTTGTTTTGGTTTTTTCTTTCCCTAACGTGTTGTTTATGCCTTGTTCACTGCACGGACTGACGGCAGCGTCACTGCCTGCCAGGACAGTTTGCTCTGAAGACACTGATGGCAGTTAGCAAGACACTTCGGACTGCCGCGACGACTAGCGCGTGCAACCGAGGTCGGCGAGCAGGTTCGTGGATTCGTGCAGGCTGCGACCCGGAAACAACTCGAGTCCGCTCATCTGCTCAATCTGTTCCACCTTACCCAACTGCTGGCAATAATGCACGTGTTGACCCAGGTTCTCCGGGAAGACGAAGGCGGCCAGCTCATCGTCGCTCACCACCACCTTGAAATAGGCGGCGGGTCCAAAATCGGCATTATCCAGCGACGTACTGAGTCCCTGGTTGATCAGATACAGCGGACCACTCACCACATACAGTTCTCCGTAGCGAGAGACCAGTTGATTGAGCGCCTGTTCCAGCAGCAGCCACGCACCGGTGCGCAATGGCGCAGGCATCGGCACCATATTGCTCAGCTTGTTCAGGTCGGTCCAGTACGGCGTATTGGCGAAGCTCGTCATCGGAGCCAACCGGGCGCGATCATCCTGTTCGGTCGGTAAGGCATTAAAGCCACCATAGGGATTCGGCGTGCTGCTGATTTCCGACAACGAGATGACAGTCGACTCCAACTCCAGCACTTCCTCACCACCCAAGGAGAAGGGCATCAGTTCGTCTGGCTGCCAGATTCGTGGCAGCAGTGAGGCCCCTCCCACCGCCTCCTTCGTCATGCGATAGGCAACCCAGTCCGCTTCACCGCTGTTGGCGTTAAGCCCGGCGGCAAAGACATGATGAACTACGATATTGGAGCGAGTGGCGGCCAGATCAGAGGTATAGGCCGGGCACTTGCCCTGGCATTGGGTAATGGCCACGTTCTGGGCCTGCACTGACCCGACCGCGAGCATTGCAATCAGCAGCAGTAGGCGAGCTGTAAGCGAGCGGAATGCGATTGTGTGCATGATGGTCGGACCCGGTAAGTGTTAACTCACTAAGAATAGCACCGAATGTCGCTGACGGGGAGCCGCGGGGTGCGGCCAATTTTGCTCAGTTGCCTGCCGCCAAGCCGGCTACGAGGGCATCCCACACGACGCGGATACGGGCGACCTGGCGCAGATCTGGGTGCGTCAGCAGCCACAGTTCACCGCTCAGGTCCGGTACTTGCCATAAGCGCCGCAAGCCACGCTCATCCTGGTCCGACGGTAACAGTGCGTAACCAATGCCGGCGCCGGCGAATGCGGCCATCGTGGACAAATCATTGGCCCGGGTCACGATATCGGCCTGGAATTCCGACTCCAGCCATTGGAACGCGGGCAATCGCATCAGCGTAGCATCGGCGCCGATCAGCGGCTGTCCCCGGAAATCCTCAAGCGCTTGCGGTGCGTCGCCACCCTTTCCGACCGCCCCATGCATCCACCAGGCCAGTGTGATGAGCCGCTTGCCGATCAGATGATCCGGCGGACGCAGGGTCGCGCGCAGCGCAATATCGGCCTCGCGCCGATTCAGGTCATAGTCGGCATCCCCCACCGAGACCTCTACCTGAATGCCCGGGTGTGACTGCCGCAATTGCTTGAGCACCGGCGGCAACAGTGTGCGCGCGATGTTGGAGGCGGTCGTGATGCTGACGCGGCCTTCGGGCGAGAAATCCTGCCCTGCCAGTTCAAGCTCGATGCGCTGCAGGGTCGCATCGGCTTGTCGGGAAAACTCGAGCACTCGCTGTCCCGCTGGACTGAGTTGGTAGCCTGAGGGAAGTCGCTCGAACAGTCGCACCCCAAGACCCGCCTCCAGCGCATTCAGTCGCCGGAACACGGTGGAATGATTATGCCGCAGGCGTTTCGCGGCCCCCAGCAAGGACCCGGTGTCCGCTACGGCGAGAAAAACCTTCAAATCGTTCCAATTCAGGAAGCGGTGTTCCAGCGCATCGAAATCGAGGTGTCAGGCTGGGCCAACATTCACAAGGTGGAGATCTTCGGTGTGGCGACCGCGACCGGCCTCGGCGTGAGTGAAATCACCCACGCCGACTAGGACCAGCTTGCATCTGGACCGGACTCAGGCCAATACGCGCCGGAATACTTCGATGGCTTTTTCCATCTCCTCGCGGCTACCGAGCGAGATACGGCAGTGGGTGTTCTCCAGTGGCGGGAAGTCACGGCCGACCAGCACCTTCTCACGCAGGCAGGCGGCGCGGAATTCTGCCGCCGGGCGGCGCAGGTTCACAAAGATATGGTTCGTCTGTGACTTCGGCACCTTGAAGCCCATGTCTTCAAACGCGGCGACGGTGAAGGCGCGGATCTGCGCATTTTCTTCACGCTCCCAGTCGATATGGTCATGGTCCTCGAAGGCGGTAATGGCCGCAATCGCGCCCAGCATATTGATGTCCCCCATGCCCCAGGCGCCGCGAATCTTGTCCAGCGTCGCCTTCTGACCGAGTGCGTAGCCGACGCGCAAGCCGGCCATGCCATGGGCTTTGGAGAAGGAGCGGGTGATGAAGAGATTGGGGAATTCCTGCACCAGTGGCAATGCCGTCTTCATGACTGAAGGATCGGCGTAATTGATATAGGCCTCGTCGATGTGCAGCACGGTGTCGGGATTCTCCCGCATCACCCGGCGCACGAACTGTTCCACGGCCTCCGGCCCATGCACGGTGCCGGTCGGGTTGTTCGGATTGCAAAAGTACACCAAACCGGCGCCGCTGGCCGCTTCGGCCATGCCGGCGAGATTGATCTCGCCATCGGCAGTGACGATCACCTGCCGGACTGGCGCACCGATCGTGCGGGCAGTGCCTTCACTCGTGGCATAGGTCGGTGCCGCGGTGACGAGACCCCGATTCGCACTGCAGAAGGCCCTAACCGACCCCTGCAGCAGCGGCGTGGAACCGGTAGCGAGCAGCACATTGTCCCGGGTCACTCCATAGTAAGCCGCCAGCACCTCTTCCAGTTCGACGACATGATCGGGCGAATAACCGCGACCGAGTCGCTTGTTGACGTGTGCATGCAGCGCCTCGAGTGTCTTCGGACCCGGGCCCCGGGCACTCTCGTTCTGGTTGAGCTGGATGATGCCGCCGTCATAGATCTTGGAGGCAGATTCCACCCGCGTCTGTGCCGAGGCACCGCGGTTGACCAGGGTAGTGCTTGCCAGCAGGCTGACGGCTGCACTTGCTCCCAGAGTTCCGACAAAATTGCGACGAGTCAGTTTCATGTCTACAACTCCAATTATTATTTTAGTGTTTCAGCCGTCGGTCAGACCTTTCGCAGGGCGGCGGCCATGCTGTCGAACGCCTCTTTCACGACCACACGTGAGGAAGCCAGATTCATGCGCATATGGCCTTCGCCGCCAACACCGTAGTTGGAACCGGGATTGATGTAGACTCCGGAGTTCTCCACCAGCCAATCCTGGAAGTAGTGCTCCGGACTACGCTTGTTATGAACCTTAGCCATTTCGGCGGCACCGACCCGCTCCATTGCGGCGCTGAAATCGAAGAACGTGAGATAGGTCCCTTCGGCTTTCTTCACCTTCACGAGCGGGATGTGCTCATTGACATAGGCTTCGGCAAAGCGGTGGTTCTCATCCAGATAAGGCAGCACCTGATCGAACCAATCGGCACCGTGCCGATAGGCCGCCTCGTTGGCGACGACACCGAGTGTGCTGAGGTCAGCTCGGTGGTATTGCTGCATGCGGCCGAAGAGCACCGGATTGCTGGTATAGAAGTAGGCATTCTTCATGCCCGCCAGGTTGAAGGTCTTGCTGATGGCATTGAAGGTGATGCTGTTATTGACCACGTCTTTGTCCGGCAGGCTCGCAAACGGGATGTACTTCTGACCGCCGCGCACGATGTCGGAGTGGATTTCGTCGGACAATACTATGATGTCATGCTCAAGACACATCCGCCCGATGCGCAAGAGTTCTTCCTGCGTCCACACGTTGCCGGTGGGGTTTTGCGGATTGCACACGATCATGGTGCGGGTATCTGGTGTCATACGGGATTCCAGATCGGCCCAGTCAATTTCCCAGCGACCGTCGCGGTACAGCAGCGGACTCTCGTTGGGGATAACCATGGTGTGGCTGGCGTGCGTCTTGAAGCCGTCGTAGATCGGCGTCAGCATCAGCACCTTGGTGCCAGACGGTGAAAACGCACGCAGGCCGGCGATGACACCGGGGTAGACACCGGCGGCAATCACAATGGACTGCGGATCAAGGTCGAGGTTGTGGCGATTGCCATTCCACTGCACGATGGCATCCCGCAGGGAATCCGTGCTGCTCAGGTAACCCCAGCTATGATGCTTGATGCGCTCTTCCAGCGCCTCGGTGATACAAGGTGCGGCCTCAAAATCCATGGTCGCCACACCCATGCCGAATCGGAAATTGCCGGACGGGTAATTCTTGGGCGGGGAATCCCAGCGTGAGCAATTCGTGCCGACGCGGTTATAGGGGGTATCAAAATCGAATTTACCGGACTTCAGCGCCGACTTGCTGCTGGCGCCGATGGCCGGTGCCGATCCGGTTCCTACCGCGCCTGCGAGCGCCGTGAGTCCAGCGCTTTTGATGAAGGTTCTTCTGTCGAGCCCTACGATCTTGCCCATCGATGTCTCCTTATTATTTTTTGACCTTTGGCGCAGGATAGACCTTCTTGACCGACCGGGTAAATAGCCAATTCGCCAAAAATCGATCGCCAAGCCCAAACTTTTCCGGCCTCCGCTGCGTTTTAGACAGAAAGGGTGGCTAAGGCGGGTTGGCGTTTCGATTTTATAACTGCGTCAACTGAAGTCGAAGCCGCTTGATGAACCGGCCCTGGGGGCCGGTCCAATGCTGCTCACGAGTTGACGGTTCTAACGCGTCTTGAGGTAAAGGGCTTCGAGCTGGTCCAGCTTGGCCTTACGCGGGTGCACGGCGGACTGCACCTTGGCATCGAGGATCTGGACGACGTCAGTGGCGGGATCGTAAGCGGGCCAGTTCGGCAGGCCATCGCCATTCGGATTGCCGTCGCGGGCAAAGTTCACCCAGTAGTCGGCCATCATTTCCGACAGCGCGTGATCACCGGCATCCCAGCCAATGCCAACCAAATCCAGGTTGTCGAAGACATAGGCGAGTTCACCCGAGTGATAGGCGCCGAAACGGCGGGCGCCATTGTCCTGGTACAAATCCGGACTCTCGGGCACATACAGGCGGAACACCGGTGCCGGCCGCGTGAAGAAATACACGTAGGCGTTGTTGCCGCGCTCTGCCACGAGGCGCGCCCACATCCGTGATGAGAGCAGGAATCCGTTATCGGTTGCTATGTCCTTGCGGGCATCGAGCGGTGAGTTCGCGAGGGAACTGGCGTAAGCGGCCTTGATGTTGCCGGCCGATTCGCCAAATGCGGCTTGCAGGTAGTCGTCCAGTTGGCGCTCGTTAATCTCCGGTGCCGTGTGTTGCAGGCCGTGGTTCTCATTAGCCAGCCCGCCCACCATGATTGGGATCCGATTCTGCGAACCCGCGGCCAACAGGTCATAGGGCGCGTCCGGAATCACCCAGCCATCGATGATCGTGCTGCCGCCGACACCCGGTGTGGCGATGACAGCCTCGGCATCCAGCGCGCGCAGTTCCGCCAGCGCGGCTGCATCCTGACCGTTCACCCCAAGTCGGGTAGCGAAGGCCTTGCCTGCCGCCTCGCCCTGCGCCAGAGTGGTGTCGAGTTTGATGCAGCCGGGAGACTCGCCAATCACGCCGTCGATCAAGCCTTCGGCTAGCGGCGATGACATCAGCAGGCACACGTCAGTGCCGCCGGCAGACTGGCCGAAGATCGTCACTCGATCGGGATCGCCACCGAAGGCCGCGATGTTGTCGCGCACCCATTGCAGGGCCCTAAGCTGATCCAGCAGGCCGTAGTTACCTGAGGAATGGTAATGGGATTCTGCCGTCAGTGCCGGGTGTGCCAGAAAGCCGAGTGAACCGAGTCGGTAGTTCGCCGTGACAATGACGGCGCCGCGAGCGGCGAGGTTGGCGCCATCGAAGATTAGCGGTCCACCGTGGCCGGCAGTATTGCCACCGCCATGAAACCAGACCATGACCGGCAGCGCGTCATCGCTTTCCGCCGCCCCGGTGAACACATTCAGATAGAGACAGTCTTCTGATCGCTCCAGATTGCCGCGCGCATAGAGCGTGTCGTCGGAGTTGCGTTCCTGCCAGCAGGCGGGACCGATCTTGTCGGCTTGATGCACCCCGGCGAATGGAATAGCGGGCACGGGTGGTTGCCAGCGCAGGTCACGCACCGGAGGCGAGGCGAAGGCAATCCCTTTGAAGGTAGTGACGCTGGACTGATGATCGGAAGTAACTCCGGCATAGAGGCCGTTCTCGGTAGCTACAGTCGAGACGCCAGCAGCGAACACGGTCACACTCAGGGACGTCGTGATCACCGTGATCACCGCGAGCAACAGCCTATGGGATTGAGTTTTCATTGTTGTTCTCCTCAATGCGTTCATTGCATTTTCCACTCTCACTTTGCGTCATCCTGCGCGGGGGTCTCGCGCTTGCGATCGGCGCTCAGCGTGTCGCGCACATAGCCCGATTTCGGCCTCTCCTCTGAAAGCGCATAGACGAGAATCAGGGTTGCACTCAACACCGACACCCCCATCGTGACCCCAAGAATGAATGTTGTACGTAACATCATGTGAATGTGAATGCCGGTCAGGTACTCGCCGACTTCGGCGATAAGATTGATTAACACGAGTGACAGTCCGAAGGTGATCCAGACTACGTTGCGAATGCGGATGCCGGCGTTTTTCATTTCTATCTCTTGTCCTTATCTATCTCTTGTCCTTATCTATCTCTTGTCCTTATCTATCTCTTGTCCTTATTTATCTCTAGTCCTTATCTATCTCTTGTTCTCAGGGTAGTCGGTAAGCCACGAGCGCGCCTGGGAAGTCAGTGCGCGAGCTGCCGATCTGCACGACGATGTACTGCTTGCCCTCGTGCAGGTAAGTCATCATGCCGTATTGCGCCGGTGCCGGTAAGGGCACACTGCCCAGCACCTCGCCCGTGAACTTGTCCCGTGCGTTGAGCGTGAGCTCCTCGTCCGGTACAAACTGCACACCGCCCTCGCTCATCGCCCGCGCCTGTACGAGCACATCACCTGTCACCATCTGAATTGACCAGCCGGCGCCACCCGTTTCGGGCACGTCGACGCCACGCAGCAAGGGGTGGTTCTTGATGGCATCGGGCGTGGGTCCAATTGGCAGCGACCACACCTTGTCGCCCGAATTCATTTGATAGGCAGTGAGCTGGCTGTCCATCGGCTTGTAGACGCGCAGGCCATCGATGGTCGGTAGGCCCCCGCCTCCGCCAGGCAGCCAGGCCGCTACGGTTTTGCCGGTCGTAGGAGTACTGTTAGGCGTGACGCCGCCCTCACCCGGCTTCGGATAATTCGGGTTGTCACGATCGACACCGTTGGTCGGCTCCATGAAACCCGGTGCAAAGCAACTACGGCTGTGTGAGTTGTACATCATGCCGGTACTGGGATCGGCCACCGGCGGATGGGGAATAATATTGCCGCCGCCGAGGCAACCGACGTTGTTGATATAGTCATGCCCATGATTGCGCGGCAGGGGCGGCACGTAGAGTCCGCCCACGTTGTAGCCGTTCAGAATGACCAGCGCCTGCTCTTTCAACTCCGGCGTGTAGTCGATCACGAATTCTTCCGTGAGCCCGTTGGTCACGATCGGGTCCACCGGTTCCGGCCAGGTCGGATAGGGTTGGGTCGGCGCGGTCCAGTTGCCCGGCACCTCGGTCTGCATCACCGGCCGCTCTTCGATCGGCCAGATCGGTTCGCCGGTCTCGCGATTGAACGCGAAGATCAGTCCCTGTTTGGTGTTCTGGATCAGTGCCGGAATGCGCTGACCGTTGACGGTGAGATCCATCAGCATCGGTGGCGTCGGCAGGTCATAGTTCCACTGGTCGCTGTGGTGAATCTGGTAGTGCCAACGGCGTTCGCCGGTCTTAACGTCCAGCGCCAGCACACTGCCGCCGAAGAGGTTATTACCGGGTCGATGACCGGCGTAGGTCTGCACCGTGGACGCATTCGTCACCAAGTAAACCAGACCCAGTTCCGGATCGGCCGAAGCCGGCGCCCAGGTGGAGATGTCCCCGGAGAAGCGCCATGCGTCATTCAACCAGGTCTCGTGGCCAACTTCGCCGGGCCGGGGAATGGAGTGAAACTTCCACAGAAACTCGCCCGTGGCGGCGTCGAAGCCCATGATGTCGCCAGGCACATTCTCGATGCGGGTCTGCCCATAGCTCGGTTGATGACCTACGAGTACCACGACCACACCGTTGACCACGATCGGTGGTGCCGAGGCGGTGACCATGCCCAGTTCGCGGGGAATGCCGTAGTCCGCATCGTAACTCCCACCAGCCACCACATAGTCCTGCCAGGGACCCCAGTCCTCAACCAGTTTTGGAATCAGGTCGATGACACCGGTACCTGGATATCCACCCACCGGGAAAGCACCACCCCAGTTCTCGAGCGGCAGGCCGGTCTTCGCATCCAGAGCCCACAGGAAGAATCCGGGTGTGGTGATGTAGATGACGCCACGACCGTTGACCTCGGCGTAGGCAACACCCTTGCCATAGGCCTGCCGGGGCGAGCGCTGGTGGCGAATTGTCTCGGGCTCGCGGAAGGTCCACAGGTTCTCGCCGGTTTCGGGATCGATGGCGATGACCTGGCGTCGTGGCGTGGCTACGGTATAGAGCATGCCATCCACATACACCGGGGTGGCACGCGAGAAGTAATCGAGATTGGGTCCGAAGTTGTCGCTCTTCCAGATCCAGGCCTGTTCCAGGTCATTGAAGTTCGTACGGTTGATCTGATCCAGGGGTGAGTAACGGGTATGACCGGCATCGCCGCCCAGATAGCGCCATTCGCCGTTCTCGGTACCGGGCAGGCCCTGACCGAACGCAATGGAACTGGCCCAGACTGCGACCAGGCCAGCCAGCGTGTGCAAACCCCGTTTCGTGCTCGCCGTGTTTTTGAAGCGCATTGCCCTGCTCTCCTGTTCTTGTTATTGGTGGCCGTGCTGGCATGTCGGCAGTCCCCGGTATGAATACCGGAAAGGCTCCAGAGTAAAAGCTCTGCTGTCCGAAGTCCATCGACCGGAGAGGCCATACCACCATTCTGTACAGAGCGTCTGCCCGCCTCTCTGTCCCGAAGGTGCATCCATTCGGCGCAGGCTATTTACGCGCCGCATCCTGAGAACACGATTGCGCAACGCGAAATTGTGTTAAACCCCCGAATACGCTAAGTTTGACACCTTGTCCTGTGGTCATTCCGGTGCGGAGAAATTCAATGTCTAGACGCCATCCAGACAGCTTTACTCGTGGTTCCCTGCTCGCAGCGGCGTTCGTTTCGCTGGGACTGTCACTGCCCGTTCTCGGTCAGTCGGCAGAGGATTATGTGGCACCGCGCACAGAGTGGGGTCAACCGGACCTGCAGGGCGTCTGGAATTTCTCCTCTGACGTGCCGATGGAGCGCCCCAGCCAGTTTGGCGATCGCCAATTCCTGACTTCCCAGGAGATAGAGGAAATCATCGCCCGCCAGGCGGCTCGCGATGCTGCCTCCGATTCGGCACTGCCGATTGGTGGTGTCGACGAGTCCTATAACGATTTCTGGATCGAGAACGCAGGTATTGGTGGCACCGTGCGCACCTCCCATATTGTGTATCCTCCCAATGGCCGCCTGCCTGGTTTCGTGGAAGGGGCTATTCGCAGCCAGGGTGTCTATGGTGGTGGCGATACGGGCGAATCGCGCCCGGTGCGCATCTCCGCCGGCGGCATCGGTACTGACGGCCCCGAGGATCGCGGCCTGTCCGAACGCTGCATCGTCGGTTTCAACGCGGGCCCGCCCTTCGTGCCCAGCCTGTACAACAACAATGTCCAATTGTTCCAGAGCCGGGATACGGTCGTCATCCTGACCGAAATGATCCACGATGCGCGCATCGTCCCGCTCTATGCCTCAGCCGAGGCCTTGCCCAGTCTCGCCGATGACGTGCGGCTATGGGCCGGCGACTCCCGCGGCTACTGGGATGGCGAAACCCTGGTCGTGCAGACCCGTAACTTCAATGGACTGACCGCCAGTTTCGGCTCGTCCGGGACGTCCTACGACAAAGTGCTCACCGAGAAATTTACCCGCGTCGCCCGCGACACCGTCAATTACGAATTCACCATCGAAGACCCCTCAACCTACACAGACCGGTTCACGGCGATCGTGCCCATGACCAAGGTAGCAGGCCAGATTTATGAATATGCCTGCCACGAAGGTAACTACGGGATGGTCAACATCCTGCGTGGTGCTCGGGTGGAAGAGGCGCTGGCGAAGCAAGAGAGCGGCCGCTAGCAAAAGTTCGCAGAAGATTTCGGTTATCCCGCAAACCAGGGACTGGATTGCGGCCGCGCCGATTCCCGCTGCACCAATAACCAATGTTATAACTTGATGCATTTCAAAGGAGAGAGCCTGATGATTCGCTCTGCAATCCTGCTCCATCGTTTTTCAACAGCGGCCGTCTTGACCACGCTGCTCACCGGTTTCGCCCTGACAGCCCAGGCGCAGGCACCGATCATCCAGCCCGGCGCGCCAGGCCAACCGAGTCGACAAATCACGGTCGAGGAAGCCTCCGACCTGGCGTCGATTCATTTCACTGAGGCCGACGTCAAATTCATGCAGGGCATGATCTCGCACCACGCCCAGGCGACCGAGATGACCGCACTCGTCGAGTCGCGCAGCAATCGTGAAGCCGTGCGACTGCTGGCTCAACGCATCACTCTGTCCCAGGAAGACGAGATGTCCATGATGACGGAGTGGCTGAGCGAGCGGAACCAGACCGTCCCGTCCATGGATGCCCATCACGCCCACGATGCGAAATTGATGCCGGGCATGATTACACCGGAAGAGTTCGCGAAACTGGAAGCCGCCGATGGTGCCGAGTTCGATGATCTGTTTCTCGAATACATGATCAAGCATCACAAGGGTGCGGTGGAGATGGTGGAACATCTGCTGGAACAGCCTGGCACGGCGCAGGACTCGGTGTTGTTCGCCTTCACCTCCGACGTCACAGCTGACCAGACCAGCGAGATCGAACGCATGGATGCCATGCTGGCCGGCTTCTCGCCCGACCCCCGCGTCAACCTGCGACCAGGCTTCGCTGATGCGGGTCAGGCCTCACTCAATATGGAACTCGTCATGGCGCTGCCGAAACCTGACGGCTTCTTCGATCCGGCCAATCCTTCGGGCTTGCCCATGAGCCGCGAACCGGCACCAGAACCGACACTGACACCGGATCCGAATGCCTCACCGGCACCCGACGGCCAGCAAGATGTGTCTACTACCGCGCAGGTCAGCAATGCCGTGGAAACCCCCGTTGCCGATGATAGCGAGGATGAGGAATCCGAGCCACGGCCGAGCCTGCTGAATTTCGCCAACACCGACATGACCTTTGCCGGCGACGTGCTGATCGCCGGTAACTACCACGGCTTCAACGCCTACAACATCGCCAACCCCCGCGCACCGGAGCTGCTCAGCTCCATCGTGTGCCCCGGTGGTCAGGGTGACGTCTCCGTGATCGGAGACCTGCTCATTCTGTCAGTCGAACAGACTCGGGGCCGACTCGATTGCGGTCTGCAAGGTGTGGCGGAGCCCACCAGCACCGAGCGCTTCCGCGGCATTCGCATCTTCGATGTCAGCGACTTCACCTTGCCCGTGCAGGTCGGAGCCGTGCAAACCTGTCGCGGTTCGCATACCCACACCGTGGTCAGTGGTCCCGATGCTGAAGGCAATATCTACGTGTACGGTTCCGGCACCAGCTCCGTGCGCCCCGGCGAGGAACTGGAAGGCTGTTCCGACGAGTCACCCTATGAGAATCCTGAATCCGCCCTGTTCCGTATCGATGTGATCCAGATTCCGGTCGATCATCCGGAAGACTCCCGCATTGTGAACCGTCCGTTCATCTTCTCCGATCCGGAGTCAGGCGTTCTGGCCGGTCTGTGGGAAGGCGGGGACCACGGTGAAGGCACCCAGCGCACGAGCGAAACGAATCAGTGCCATGACATCACGGCCTATCCGGAGATTGGTCTGGCGGCTGGCGCCTGTTCGGGCAACGGCATTCTGCTGGATATTTCCGACCCGGTGAATCCGGTGCGGCTCGATGAAGTCATCGACACGGGCTTCGCCTACTGGCACTCCGCGACATTTAACAATGATGGCACCAAGGTTCTGTTCACCGACGAATGGGGCGGCGGCTCGCGTCCGCGTTGTCGCGCCTCCGACCCCCTGGACTGGGGTGCCGACGCCATCTATGACATTGTCGATGGCAAGTTGCAATTCCGCAGCCACTTCAAGATGCCGGCACCGCAAACTGACACCGAGAATTGCGTCGCGCACAACGGCTCACTGATTCCGGTGCCTGGTCGCGACATCTTCGTGCAGGCCTGGTATCAGGGCGGCATCTCCGTGATCGATTTCACCGACTCTTCCAATCCCGTGGAGATCGCTTTCTTCGACCGCGGCCCCTTGCATGAAGAGAAGCTGATCCTCGGTGGCTACTGGTCGGCCTACTGGTTTGGTGGACAGATCTTTGGCACCGAGATCGCACGCGGACTCGATGTACTGGCTCTGACGCCGAGCGATTACCTGAGCCAGAACGAGATCGATGCCGCCTCCATCAAAATTCCTGGCGTCATCGTCAATGCGCAACAGCAGAAGCGACACGTTTGGCCTGCCGATCCCTCGGTGGCGCGCGCCTATCTTGACCAGCTACAAAGAAGTAATGTTATAACTTCGGCACAGGTAGCCGCCGTGAATGACGCACTGGAAGCTACTACTGCCGCTCTGGGTGGTAATGGCCGCAATGGCGGCACCGCGGCGACACTGACCGCGCTCGCGTCAGACCTGTCGCAGGAAGGTGAGTCACGTACGGGCATGACGCGCACCCGCTATCTGGGACTTGCCTCCACGCTGGAAGGTTTGGCAGAAAGGTTGCGATAACCAGCGACATCAGGGT
>Ga0222714_10003522_pt1 | contig 15857 bp, 7 predicted proteins | sample C33_3DmetaG_FD_165048 | JGI IMG/M metagenome (GOLD analysis project Ga0222714, IMG submission 165048) | Estuarine water microbial communities from San Francisco Bay, California, United States - C33_3D | ecosystem: Environmental > Aquatic > Marine > Unclassified | place: USA: California...
AAAGAAAACTCAATCATGTTATTGTAATTATTAACGAACCCCGATACATCAATCATACCTTTCCAATCCCCCATTTTAACCCCTTGTTTGATTCCAATTTCTGCTGACCAACCGGTTTCAGGCGTTAAGTTTGGATTAGGGAAGATATTTAATGCTCCAACCGATGTGCTGGTGAAGCGCTCACCAACGGAAGGATATCTGATTCCTTGACCCATGGAAGCCCTCAAATGCGTGTATTTTTTCAACTCATAATGAGCGCCGGCCCTAAAAACCGGATAAACAGGGAGTACCATGTTTCCAATTTTGTAATCGGAATCCCCTTGCTTATTGTCCATGGTGAAATACTCCGCGCGCATTCCAGCGGTAATATCAAATTTACCAATGTGGTGATCATATTGTGTATACCATGCAGCATTGTTAGAAGTATGGTCTCCAAAAAGATTTGAAAACACAACGTTATGGGTTCCAAACAACCCAGTGATTAAAGTCCCACCCGATTTAAAATTGCGTTGAAAGTTGTAATCGGCCATGTATACTACTGCACCATTACTTTGCTGGTTATTGCTTATATTATTATTCGTTGTTAGATAGGCCCTCGTCTTTAATGTATGCTTGTTATTGAATTTATCAATGTACTTTACATAAGGGTCAATAAATAACCGGTTTGAAAAGTTATATGTCAAGGTTGAAGCAGGATTTGCGGTATCGGCACCCCCACTGGGTGTATACCCTAAGGAATCACTTTGCCAAATAATAAAACTCCCTGTTTTATGAAATTGGTAATTAAAACTAACACCAGCCTTCAAGCGTTCAATTTTAACCGGACGCAGGTATAAGGTTCCACTAATTCTTCCCCTTGTTTCCGTTTCTCCTTGACGATACCCTTGGTCGTTGTAGAAAACCGTTGAAACCGTATATCCCGTTTTCTTAAACATTTGACTTCTAAAAAATTCGACTTGCTGATTCATGGGATTGAATAGCTGGGAACTATCTGGTCCCCACCATTTCATCGACTTTCGCTTTGGAGCATCGTAAATTCCTGCTTGCACGCGTATTTTAGTTTCTGGAACTAAACCAGGTTCTTTTTCCGACAAAGCAATAACGCCATTCAATGCGCCGCTTCCATAGAGAACGGAAGAGGCTCCTTTAATCACTTCAACTTGGGATGCTTGTTCTATTGGGATCGCATTCCATTGGGCATCCCCCGCATACCCTGATAGCAGGGGTAAGCCATTCCATAGCATCATAACCCGACTTCCTGCACCGTATGCAAAGCCTGAACCACCTCGAATGCTCACTTGACCATCCATGGTAAAGACACCCGGTGTTTGTTCCACCGCTTGCTCTAAATTTACCATCCCCTTGTTTTCAATTAAGCGAGGCTTAATTACTTCAATCGAAATTGGGATTTCTTCAATTTTTTGTGCGCGTTTATTTGCGGATACCACCACGGTTTGCTCTGTTTTTTCATTCACCCGCATGGCATGATTCAAAGTACTTATTGAAGTAACAACTACGGTATCTATTCGATATTCTAATAAATTGAAAACTAATTTTAAGGGAAGGGTTGTATTGCTAAAACTAAACTTCCCGTCGAAATCAGAAAGTTGTTTTTCTCCAGTTGAGGAATATATTTTTACACCATACAACGGCTTTCCGGTAGATTGATCAGTAACTACTCCATGCAATTGAGCGAAAGAAAATGTGAAAAACAACGAAAAGTAGAGCAGTAATAATAAGTAGCGCATAGTGTTGGTTTTGGGGCTTAAAGAAACAAAAAATTACAACGCTAATTGCATTTGAAGGATGAAGTTTCTTGGAGCCTGTACATCGCCAGGCCTACTGACATATTCTTTATTAAACACATTATTAGCAATAAAATTAACTTTAAACGCTTCATTAATTTGATATCCAAAGCGCGCATCAAAAACAGCGACACCCTTATTGAAAACTGATCTGTAGTGGGCCATTCCAACCAATAACTCTTCCCCAAGAACCCCGTCTTCAAATACCCTGTCGATGTTCTTCATATAGCTGTTATACCTCGAAGATAGACCAATACTTATAGATTTGTAAGTTGCTTGAATATCGGCCTTGGCCATGTGATTAAATCGATATTTTAACATGTTTGTACTTGGGTCTGAGAAGGATAGTTTGTAAATGGAATCTTTATTAAGACTTATGGGATACATATAAGTATATCCGATTAGGGTAGTTAAATCTACTTCACCGATTTTACCCATGCTGTTGAAAGAGAATTCAGCTCCGCTAATGAGTGCTTGTTCTGCATTTTGAGCCTGAAATCCTACCCAATTGTAAAAGTAATTAATGGTGTCTGGATTTGTAGTTTGTAATACCGTGATGCTGTCTGGTTTATACAACCCAAAGGTAAACTCCGTCATATTCGAATAATAATTAGCAAATCCAGCAACGTCGGCCACCGCTTTCCAACCCCCAATTTTAAAGATTTGTTTAACGCCAAGTTCAGCCGCAGAACCAGTTTCCGGATGAAGGGTCGGGTTCTTAAAAATAATCACACCACCTACTGAGGCGGATACAAATCGTTCGGCTATTGAAGGAAATCGAATACCCTGTCCCAATGAACCTCTGAGGTGAGTTCCCTTGTACGGTTCATAATGAATTCCCGCACGCAGAATGGGATATATGGGGGATTCAAATTGCCCAATGGTTACTTTAGAATCCAATGGTAGTGTATCTAATTTACAGAATTCTAATCTCAATCCAGTCGTAAAATCCCATTTTTTTACTTTTATTTCTAGTTGACTATAAGCGGCAGCATTTTCACTAATATGATCTCCAAAAACCCAACTTGTAATCTTATTGAGCGTATTGGTGGCTCCAAGTGTAACATTAGTACCGTCTTTTATCTTTTTTTGATACTGATAGTCGAAATAATACATCTGTGCAAATGAGGCATCGTATACCTTGGCGTCATTCCCTGTCGTGACTAAATAGTATCTAGTTCTAATGTGGTGTTTATTGTTTTTATGGTCAATAAACTTAAAGTAAGGATCAATGTTAAATCGCACCGCTTTTTGTCTTGATATGGTATTGTCCAAAGGTTGGTAACACATAGAATCATTTTTCCATAATATAAAAACCCCAGCATCTTGGAGCTGTAAATTATAACTCATGCCAACTTTCCATTTACTGTCTTCCTTCAATGGACGGTAGAAGAAACTCCCATTAATCCGCGCACGTTTTTCTTGTTCACCCTGGCGAAAGGCATCATTGTAAAATACATTTGTTCCAATGGTGTACCCCATGTTTTTAATTGACTTTCCAACATATAAATCCGCCATATGAAACATAGGGTTGAATGATTGTTCCTTTCCCTTTCCCCACCACTGGAGCGACTTTCGTGAAGGATTATCATATATACCACTTTGAATTTTAGCCTCGAGAACCCCATCCGGCCCCGGCTCTCGTTCGTTAAGCGCAATTATCCCATTTAATGCACCAGATCCATAAAGTACAGATGAGGCTCCTTTTAATATCTCTATTTGGGAAGCTTGTTCCATCGGCACGGCATTCCATTTAGCGTCTCCTATATCAGGAGAAAGCATAGGAATACCATTCCATAATAGTAATACCCTACTTCCCGCGCCATAAGCATAGCCCCCCCCTCCACGGATACTTACCTGTCCATCCATGACATATACCCCAGGGCATTGGTCAACAGCTTGTGCCAAATTGGTTAACCCTTTATTGACGATTAATGAGGGTTTAATAATCTCAATGGAAATTGGAATTTCTTCAATTCTTTGGTCTCGACGGCCGGAGCTAACTACTACTGTATTCAGTGTGCGTTGCTTCGTTTCAAGTGAAAATACTTTAAATTGATCTGAATTAATTTGAAATTTTTGATTTTCAAAACCGTTGGCAGAAATGCTTACATCAATTGGGAAATTTTTAAACTCAATCGTAAATGTACCAGCCGAATCTGATTTAATCTTTTCTGCATTTTGATTATTTTTAATTACTGCGCCTTGAATAGCAAAACCAGTTTCGGTAGATTGCACTTTACCAGTCAATGTTACGTTAGTTTGACTGAAAAACCCTAATGGTAATATTAGCAATATGTTAAAAATCCACTTATTCAAAATAGTCTTGATTTAAATAGTTAAATTAGTGTTGCTAAGATAAAAAACAAATTTTATTGGGATGTTGGAAAAGGTAGCGTTGAGTTTTTTGAAGGGAATGGGGCCCGTGAGAGTTAATGCGGCAATATCAAAATTAGCATACCCAGAGGATTTTTTCAAACTTTCCATCCAGGATTTAAAACATCTAACCGGATTTACGCACTTGCAATTAGCAACTATGGACCGTCCTAATGCGCTAATTTCAGCTGAAAAAGAATTAGAAGCTTGTTATAAAAATGGAATTACAGCACTTTTTTTCCAAGATGATGCATACCCGAGACGATTACGTCAATGTCCTGATGCACCTATTGTTTTATATCAGAAAGGGAAGGCAGATTTAAATGCCAGAAGAATTGTTGCCTTGGTTGGAACGAGGAATTTTACTGAATACGGAAAAGAAATTGTAAAGGATTTTGTATCAGATTTAAAGGATTTACAGCCTATTATAGTATCTGGCCTTGCATTGGGTATTGATGCAATAGCTCATGAGGCATGCCTTAAAAATGGCATTATTACGGTTGGAGTACTTGGCAATGGGTTAAAGGACGTATTCCCCATTAAAAATTTTTCGCTTGCTCAAAAAATGATGGATAACCAAGGGAGCCTTGTAAGTGAATATTCCCTTTTTTCTAATCCTGTTAGAGAGAACTTTCCAGTACGAAATCGAATCATTGCAGGGCTTTGTGACGCAGTCATTGTTGCGGAAAGTAAAGAACGTGGAGGGTCCTTAATTACCGCTGAATTGGCAAACGAATATAACAGGGATGTTTTTGCCTTTCCTGGATCTGTGAAACAAAAGCACTCTGCAGGTTGTAATGCTCTGATTCGTCAACAAAAAGCCCATCTGATTAGTGGGGCTAAGGATTTTCTAAACATAATGGGATGGGATCATTTTTTACCTACTACCCAAAAATCCATGTTCCTTGATCTAAATTTGGAGGAAAAAAATGTGTTATGCCATTTAAAGAGGCACGAATCGTTGTATTTAGATGAATTATCTTTTAAGTGCGGTATATCAACAGCTCAATTAATGGGGCTACTACTAACACTTCAGCTAAAGGGAGGGGTATTGAATATGGGCGGTGGAAAATTTACAGCACTTTAGGGAATAAAGGCCCAAATTTTAGGAAGGAAAATTAGTATACCTCCGATTAGCGCACCGAAGGAAAACAGAAGAACAGCTCCTGCCGCAAGGTCTTTAATTTTTTTAATGCCTTCATGGTGATCAAGGGTAACCACATCGCACAATAACTCAATCGAACTGTTAAGGGTTTCTAAAGCTAAAACTCCAGAGATAATTATCGTTAATAAGACCCATTCCAAAGGGTCAATAGATAAAATGATTCCTAGAGTAATGGCGATAATGCCCAATAACACTTGAATTTTAATATTTAGCCCACTTTTTAAATGGTATTGAATACCCGCGATTGCGTAATAAAAACTTTTAATGAAACGTTTCATTGTTTGATAAATCGGAGGATTTGTTGTTGACCGGTTAAGGTGGCTCCTCTTAGAAAATACATTCCTTTCGTTAAATTCTCTACATTTAATGCGTCACTTATAGGTTGAGACATGATAATTTTCCCTTCCATGTCCAGCACATCAATTCTAATGTCAGATTTATTACCTTTTATAAATATCCAATCATGAGCAGGGTTTGGGTAACAACTAATTAATGGTTCAAAAGTGCTTTCAGATAAGCCAAGGTTGCAATTCCCTGGAATGTTAATATCCAACCAAGCAGCTCTTTGGTTTATATAATCTTTCATGAAGTCCAAATCTTCTTGATAAGTATTACCAACGAAGGCATTCCAATTAACGTATTGTCCAATAATTGGCCATTTTTGAAAATTTCGAATTCTTGCATTTTGCAGGTAATTTGACATAGAATCAATCCATTGAAACAATGAATCGGTATGCAAGGGGCCTTCTCGTAATTCATTCCACCGACAACGCAAGCCGTTTCTATAACTCGGGGCGTCGAGTAAGCGTTTCCACCAAAATGGTATTTGGGTGGTGAAATTGCAAATTTGGTCAAAGTTGTATTGCCATCCAGTAGTTTCAAATGCTTCGCAATAATCAGCGTTACCGTATGAAAGGTTAAAATCCCACATGGGCCCCGCTACCAATTTACCTTGAAAACTTCCTGAGTTTTTATCTTTGTACATGAACGAACTAGAACGATAACCGTCCACTGTTCTGCCAAGTTCCTGTAAAATAAAAAAATCATAAAAGGATATGGGTTCAATCCATTGCAAATAGTTGCTTTCGGGATTAGATTGAATCGCATTCTCAAAATCAGAAATATAACTTTGAATATAATTGACTTGGGCCGGTTGAAGTTCATCGGATTCGGGGTCGTGAAATTGAAATACCACCTCATTGCTGAAATTTGAGTTCCAAGTGGTTCCTACTTCTCCTGTGAGCTTATCTACTTTAACTATATATCCTCCGGTTAATGAGTCACCTGCCAGGTCATCTTGATCCAAACGGGCAATGTTTACTCGATCATTGTCTCTTTTAATTCGTTCTAATAGAATGTAAACTCCCAAATATTGATTATTAATGAGTAATTCACAAAACCTGAATCTCGAAGAATAATGCCCCATTTTGCGCGACAATTCATACGTTAAAGCGTTTCTTAATAAAGTTTTATCCGGATAAGGGCCGTTTAATATCCAATCGTTTTCGACAGGTAATCCCATTAAAGCAACGTTGTTATTACTACCTAAACCCGTTTGAGTTTCAAAACCATAGCTTTTTTTTGGGTATTGTTGTGAGGTTGATCCACGTATTTCAATGGCAATCTTTCCGTTGTAATTATTAAATGGGTCATTAATTAAATTAACATTGTTGGGGTTGTCAATTATTCCCATATCACAAACAATTCTCGTATTGTCATTGATTTGTTGCCCCACTGGAACAACAATCTTAACGATGGGAAGGTTAGAACTAGTGAGATTTACCTGTGCTAGAATTATAGCAGGAAGAAAAAAGCATGCGAAAAGGAGTAATTTCATATGTGTTAAATTAAAAAACATCTCGTAATACATCAAATATTTGCAAATTACTCTTTATTTTTGCACCAGTTCTTTGCGAAATTAACTTATGAAGAAAGGTGGAGGGACCGGCCCTATGATACCTTGGCAACCTGTTGAAAAATAAGGTGCCAATTCCTATTCCAAATGGAAAAAGATAAGTTCAGGCAAGCGCCTTTTCTTCCTTAAAAATTAGAATGGATATAACAACATTACTTCAGGATCGAATTCTGATATTGGATGGCGCAATGGGCACCATGATCCAGCGGTATACCTTGACTGAGGAGGATTTTCGTGGTGAAGTATTCAAAAGCCATAGCGAATCCTTGCAAGGTAATAATGATTTGTTAAACATTACCCGGCCCGATATCATATTTGAAATTCACAAGGCTTATTTAGCAGCAGGTGCCGACATTATTGAAACAAACACGTTTTCAGGCACGACAATTGCGCAAGCAGATTACCAATTGGAAGAAGCCGTTTACGACATTAACTTTCAAGGCGCGCGCCTAGCAAAAGAAGCAACAAAATTATTCTTGGACCGGCCGCGTTTTGTAGCCGGCTCTATCGGACCTACCAACCGCACTGCCTCTATTTCTCCTGATGTTAATAATCCAGGATTTCGTGCCGTTACATTTGATGATTTATCAAGGGCCTATGCACATCAAATCAACGCTCTGATGGATGGTGGTGTAGATATTTTACTAATTGAGACTGTTTTTGATACCTTGAACGCAAAGGCAGCACTATTTGCTGCTGAGAAAGTATTTGAACAACGGAATATGGCTTTGCCCATAATGGTTTCAGGGACCATAACTGATCTCAGCGGAAGAACCTTGTCGGGCCAAACCCCCGAGGCTTTTTTAATTTCCTTACAACACATGCCTCTTTTAAGTATTGGATTGAATTGTGCTTTGGGTTCAGAATTGATGGAACCCTACTTAAGTGCCTTGGCAGAAAGAGCTCCCTTTGCAGTAAGTGCACATCCAAATGCCGGACTCCCTAACGCCTTTGGTCAATACGATGAAACTGCAGCACTTATGAGAGATAAAATGGTTTCTTTTTTTGAGAAAAAACTAGTCAATATCGTCGGGGGGTGTTGTGGAACCACTCCCGAACATATTCGAGAAATTGCAGAATTAGCGCGAAAGTATGAACCAAGAAAGTGGGAGAGCTGATGGAGAGAGTTTTACGTTTATCGGGTCTTGAGCCATTAGTCGCTACTAAAGAGAGCAATTTTGTGAATATTGGTGAAAGAACCAATGTGACCGGCTCTAAGGCTTTTTTACGGTTAATTCGCGAGGAACGATTTGAAGAAGCGCTCTCTGTTGCTCGTGAGCAAGTAGAAGGAGGCGCTCAAATTTTAGACGTAAACATGGACGAGGCCATGATTGATGGAAAATCCGCCATGGTTACTTTTTTGAATCTCATTGCATCCGAACCAGAAATCGCGAAAATCCCCATCATGATAGACAGTTCAAAATGGGATATTATTGAAGCGGGATTAAAATGTTTGCAGGGTAAAGGGGTGGTGAATTCTATTTCTTTGAAGGAAGGAGAACAGGTCTTCCTTCAACAAGCGAAATTTATTAATACCATGGGAGCCGCCATGATCGTTATGGCTTTCGATGAGGTGGGGCAGGCTGATTCTTTTGACCGAAGGGTTGAAATTTGTTCACGTTCTTACGATTTATTGGTGAAAAAGGCAGGAATTCATCCGAATGACATCATATTTGACCCAAATATTTTTCCTGTTGCAACAGGAATGGAAGAACACGCACTTAATGCCTTAGACTTTTTTCGCGCTACGGCATGGATCACTGAGAATCTTCCCGGATGCCATATTAGCGGAGGAGTTTCAAACGTTTCTTTTTCCTTTCGTGGCAACAATGCTGTTCGTGAAGCGATGCATGCTGTTTTTCTTTACCATGCCATTCAAAACGGCATGGACATGGGCATCGTAAACCCGACCATGTTAACGGTATATTCCGACATTGACCCCATTTTGTTAGAACATATTGAAGACGTATTTTTCAACCGAAGGCCAGATGCAACGGAGCGCCTTTTGTCCTTGGCAGAAACCGTGCAACAAGGGGTTAAAGAAGTAGCAGCGCAAGAATTTTGGAGAAGTTTCGAATTGGTGAAACGCATTGAACATTCGTTGGTTAAAGGGATTGATAAGTACATCGAAGAAGACATTGCTTCTTGCTTGCCCTTGTACGATAAACCACTGCAAATCATTGAGGGGCCCTTAATGTCGGGAATGAACGTGGTGGGGGATTTATTTGGAGAAGGAAAGATGTTCTTACCTCAAGTGGTGAAATCGGCTAGGGTCATGAAAAAAGCCGTTGCTTTTCTTCAGCCGTATATCGAGGCAGATAGCCAAGGTGAAATCCAAAAAGCGGGGAAAATTCTCATGGCTACGGTCAAAGGCGATGTGCACGACATTGGCAAAAATATCGTTGGGGTAGTTCTTGCCTGCAACAATTACGAAATTATCGATATGGGCGTGATGGTCCCGGGTAATGAAATCGTTCAACGCGCCATCGATGAAGGTTGCGATATTATTGGATTGAGCGGTTTGATTACCCCATCCTTGGATGAAATGGTCAAGGTAGCATCGGCTATGGAAGAACGAAACCTCAATATCCCCTTGCTCATAGGAGGAGCCACCACCTCGAAAGTGCATACCGCCGTGAAGATCGCCCCGAACTATTCCGGCTCGGTAATTTACGTTCCAGATGCCTCTAGGGCGGTGACGGTGGCCGAGAAATTATTAGGGGGTGATCAAGGAATTTTTCAGGAAGATGTTCGTATAGATTACGAAAAGTTACGACAGCATCATGAACAGCATGCCGCGTCTAAACGCCTGATACCCATCGATGTCGCCCGAAAAAATTCGTTGAAATTGGAGTTCAATGAACATACCGTTTCCCTCCCCAAAAAGCAGGGCGTTTTCAGTGGGGAAATCGCCGCTTTGGACGAAATCATTCCATACATCGATTGGTCGCCCTTCTTTCGAAGTTGGGACCTTCATGGAAAATTTCCAGAAATTTTGAACGATGAGGTAGTAGGTGAAGAGGCTCGCAAGTTGTTGGAGGATGCCAAAGTTTGTTTATTCGAAGGTCAACAAAAAGGCTGGTTTACACCAAGATACGTTTTTGGAATTTTTTCTGCTCAATCGGAAGGTGACGACATACATATCTTCGAAACCAATTCGGGTAAATGCTTACACCGCCAAATTGGTTTGCGTCAACAAACGGAAAAAGTTGCAGGTCAACCCAACCTTTGTTTGAGCGATTTTATCGCTCCAATAAATTCCGGATTTCGGGATTATGTAGGGTGTTTTGTTGTAACTGCCGGCGATGTCACAGAAGTATGTAGGGAATTTGAAATAGCCCACGATGACTACAAGAGCATTCTGTTGAAAGCAGTGGCTGATCGAATTGCCGAAGCAATGGCGGAATGGTTGCACGAACGCGTACGTCAAGAATATTGGGGCTATGAAAATCAGGCTCTGTCTAATGAGGAATTAATTGCGGAAAAATACCGGGGAATACGTCCTGCTCCAGGTTACCCTGCATGCCCGGATCATTACGAAAAGCTCGGTATTTTTGAGATGCTACAGGCGAAAGAAACCATAGGTGTTAGCCTTACTGAAAGCCTTGCCATGCATCCAGCTTCTTCAGTTTCTGGTTGGTATTTTGCCCATCCGGATGCAAAATACTTTGGCATAACGGGAATCTTATCCGATCAATTTGAGTCAGTTTGTGCACGTAGAGGAGTAGATAAATCAGCGCATCGCACTTGGTTCAATGCGATTCTGAAATAACAGAGGCAACCGAAAAGGATATTTTATCATCTTAAGTGTATCTTTAACAAGTATATGCAAATTCAAGTGCTGAAAATCATTGGGTTAATTGGGCTAATTATAACAGTTAGCGCTTCGCATGCCCAACCGATTAGCGGTATTGTGAATCAGTATGTGGCGGTAACGGCTGTAAATTTAAACAGTGTTAATGTTACCTCTGCACAGGGATTTTCGGTTGGGGACAGAGTTTTGTTAATCCAAATGAAAGGAGCAACAATTTCATCTACGAACAATGCGAGTTTTGGGCAAATTCAGAACTATGGGGATGCAGGTAATTTCGAATTCACCAACATTGCTGCAATCAATGGATCTAGTATTACGTTCGTTCAAAATTTATGTAAAACATTTACTGTTAATGGACTGGTACAATTGATTAAAGTGCCTGTGTACAACCAAGCTATTGTTTCAGGCATAATTACGTCCCAACCTTGGAACGGGACAGTTGGTGGCGTGGTTGCTATTGAGGCAACGGCATCAATTACGCTCAATGCAAATATTGATGTACAAGGTCAAGGATTCTTAGGAGGAACATGGACTAATGGTTTTTTTGCTTGTGGAGATCCTAACTTTGCCAATTCTGGAAATTCTGCAGGAAAAAAAGGTGAAGGAATTGTTTCAGCACCGATAAACATGGATGGAAACAGGGCTCCTTTAGCCAATGGAGGAGGGGGGTCGAATTCAGGAAATCCTGGAGCTGGTGGAGGAAGTAATGGTGGCTCAGGTGGTCGAGGTGGCAACGAATTTTTAGGATGGTGTGCTGTAAATGGGTCTTATGGAATGGGCGGATATCCATTGAATTATTCAAACTATCGGGCCTTTCTAGGTGGTGGTGGCGGTGGTGGTTATAGAGACAATGGTCTAACTACGACTAATGGTTCACGGGGGGGAGGAATAGTTTTTTTAATTGCGCCTACAGTTCAAGGAAATAATGCCCAAATTATTGCTTCTGGATCCAATGTTGTTGGGAATTCTGATTCCGAGGGCGCTGGTGGTGGAGGAGCAGGAGGGTGTATTTATTTGTTAACTCAAAATGTAACTTCAACGCTTTCATTGGATGTTAGAGGAGGTAGTGGTGGAAATATCTTAAGCACCCTTTGGTCTTCGGCTTGTCATGGTCCCGGTGGCGGTGGCGGTGGCGGTGCTATAGTGGTTCAACAAGCGGCTATTCCTGCAAATGTTAACCCTTTAATTACTGGTGGTCTTTCTGGCTCGGTGTTGCATAACGGCCCCGCTTGTGCCGGTACGCCTCATGGTGCACAGCCGGGTACAAACGGTATCATTCAACCCAATTATGTACCACAAGGGCCTCCCGGCGGAGTTAATATAGGCCCTGACACCATGATTTGCCCTGGCACATTGGTAACCCTTCAGCCAGACTCCTTGTATGCCTCTTATACTTGGAGTAATGGATCAACTGGAATTAGCTTGACCGTGGGCGTTCCTGGCATCTATTGGTTAGATGTTCCAAGTGGTTGTGGTACAGCACGCGATTCAATCGTTGTTTCAATAGTACCAGACACGTTTGATTTAGGGCCAGACTTGTCCCATTGTTTAGGAGATTCTTCATTAATTGTAGCCCCTATTAATTATCAAAGTTATACTTGGTCCAACGGGAATATAGGGCCCCAAGTCTGGCTACAAAATGGAGGTATTTATACCGTGAGCGTTGTGGATGGGTACGGATGCACCTATACCGATAGTGTGTTGGTTTCGCTTCATCTCCCAGACACGACACTTTTGATGTCGCAAATATGTTCGGATTCTTCAGTGTTGTTCAATGGTCAATTACTAACCTCAACCGGGTTATATTCTCAACACCTTCAAAACCTTTCAGGATGTGACTCTTTGGTAATTTTAAGCCTGCAGGTCAACCCTATTCCAATTGTTACTGCCACAGATACAATCATTTGTTGGGGGGAATGCGTTGCATTGTCTGCACTTGGAGCTCAATATTATGTTTGGCAAGATGCCGCAGTTTTTGGTCCTCAAAACACAGTTTGTCCAACGATAAGTTCTTCTTATTCAGTTCAAGGGGTTAGCGCCTTGGGATGTGCTTCTTTGCCGGTGAGCGCTCAGGTTAACGTTGAAGCAATTACACCTCCAGATTTTTCGCTAGATCCATTGCAACTTGAACTTAGTAATCCAACCCTAACTATTTCGAACAATGTAAATCCCAATCAAACCTATCAGTGGGTAATCAACGGGGAGAGTTTTGTTAATAATTCAGCTGAGTTTACTTGGGAGTTACCAATGGTAGAAGGTGTTTTTATTATTGAACTAACCACTATTAATAATTTAGGATGTAGTCAAACGATTTCTCGTACCATAGAAGTAACCAATACCGTTTCGTGCTATATCCCCAATTCATTTACCCCTGACGGAGAAGAGGAAAATTCAACCTTTTACCCTGTTTTTACTCCAGGTTTCAAGCCTGCGAATTATTTGTTTGCTATCTATAACCGTTGGGGAGAAATCGTTTTTGAAAGCTATGACCCAGATTATGGATGGGATGGATACTTACCTGTTGGTGTAAAATGTCCTGTGGGAGTATATACTTACTTACTCCGTTACGGCGGACAGGGGGATAATCAATGGGAGCATCTTTATGGATTCGTTAATTTAATCAGATAAATAGGCGTGCAAAGGAGCAGTTTTTAACGATCGCAATACGGTATGTTGTGCAACTTTTTATTTAGTTTTGTTGTCAATGTAATATCTATGATTAGATCGCTCTCAGTCCTTATTTTTACTACGGTTGTATCTATTGTTTTAGGGCAAGCTCCAACGGCAAATTTTACGGCATTACCTCTTAGTGTTTGTGTGGGTGTTCCTGTTAGTTTTACCTCAACTTCTACTACAAATGGGGGTCCCGCTATAAATCAATATTCATGGAATTTTGGTGATGGGGTAACAGTTAGTAATCAAAACCCGACACACATTTTTACTACAGCGGGGACCTTTACCATAACGTTAGTCGTTACCAACGCAAACGGAGCGGTCGATTCAGAAATCAAAAGTAACTACATTACCGTTTTACCTGCACCTAACGTAGGGTTTAATGTCAGCGGTCTTGGATGCACTGTTCCGTTAACGGTAGGATTTACGAATACATCTTCCAACGGGGCGAATTTCAGTTACGCCTGGAATTTTGGCAATGGACAAAACTCCAATCTGCAGAACCCTTCCAATGTTACCTACAATGTGGCGGGAAGTTATGGCGTACAATTAACCGTTACCAATACAACAACCGGATGCATTGGCAACTTCACGGATTCGATTGTTGTGAGCAATTTTCAAGCAGGAATTACCGCACCGTCAGCAGGTTGTGTTGGTACCCCAGTTCTTTTTCAAGATAATTCCACTGCCGGCGCTAACCAATGGAGTTGGAATTTTTCTGGTCAAGGGAATAGCCAACAACAAAACCCAAGTTTTACCTTCAATACTCCAGGGGTTTACAACGTTACGCTGCAGGCGCAAAACACTGGGTCTGGTTGTTCGGGAAATGTGCAACATCAAATAACTATACAAAACAATATAACACCATCTTTTACTGCAAATCCATTGACCAATTGTGCTCCGTCGAATGTTACATTTAATAACACAACTGGAGTTGCAGGTAATTACACATGGTCATTTGGAAATGGCCAAACCTTTACAGGTACGAACCCACCACCACAAGTATACAACGGCTCCGGTTTATACTCGGTAACACTTTCTGTAACAACTCCGTCCGGTTGTACCGGAAGTACCACACAAAATGATTACATCAACATTGTGAACATTGAGGCTGGATTTTTTGCCGACGAACCGGGAGGATGTGACCCACATACTGTGCAATTTACGGATACGTCATCAACGCCCAATCCTGCAAATCCAATTGTAAACTGGCAGTGGAACTTTGGTAATGGACAAACCTTCATTGGTCAAAACCCTCCGCCACAAACCTATGGTTTAAATCCTGGGTATTATGATGTAACCCTAGTAGTTACTTCACTGTCTGGATGTATTGATACCATGTTTATCCAGGACTATATATCGGTTGGCCAGATTGATTTAGTTGATTTTACAGTTAGTCCTCTTGTTACTTGTGCAAAGCAAAATGTAAACTTCACTAATGGAACAATTATTTCAATCCCTCACCAGCCAAATGAAGTGAGTTATTTTTGGGATTTTGGTGATGGTACTTCAACCCAAGAAAATCCGACGCATCAATTTACTCAAGATACAGGATATATATCCGTTCAACTAGTTGTTGATTTTCGTGGTTGTAAAGATTCAATTACCATTGACTCAGCGGTATATGTTTTGGCACCAATTGCAGAGTTTAATCCGTCTTCTCAATTATTTTGTAATCCGGGCGCTTTCCCAATTAATGTTTCTTTTACAGACAATTCGATTCATGGTGAATTGCCTGATAACGTTAGTATGACTTGGGAATGGGGCGACGGAACCCCAAACACAACCATTGGAAATGCAGTGTTGGACGGTGTAAATAATGGGAATACATCCCACAGTTTTGCGTCATACGGATCATATACCGTTGAACAAGTGATCCATAATTATACTACGGGATGCCATGATAGCATTACTAAAACGATTCATTTTTCCCAAATTGCTGCGCAATTTACAATGTCTAATGATACGGTATGTAGAAATGATAGTTTACTGCTTTTTGATGCTAGCACTTCTTGGAGTGCTCCACCTAACTCGCATCCATTAACGAACTGGTTCTATTCAATGGGGAATGGACAAACTATCAATACAGGACCAAATCCAGCATTTGTA
>Ga0222714_10003528_pt1 | contig 15836 bp, 16 predicted proteins | sample C33_3DmetaG_FD_165048 | JGI IMG/M metagenome (GOLD analysis project Ga0222714, IMG submission 165048) | Estuarine water microbial communities from San Francisco Bay, California, United States - C33_3D | ecosystem: Environmental > Aquatic > Marine > Unclassified | place: USA: California...
AACGGTCGTTCAATATCCGAGACGATTGAATCGCCCAATTGTAGTCCAGCAGACCTTGGCTGCTCAGCCCAGTCCCGTAGTTGAGAATTCCGTTCCGGTCCAACAAACAAGTTTACGTACAACATCTGCCGATACAGAGAGCAAGCCTACGCCGCCACCGAGTGAAAAACCAAAAGACGTTAAAATCACCTACCGCGTTCGTAGCGGCGATACGTTAAGTGGAATTGCCGATTCTCACAAAGTGTCGATTTCTAGCCTTCGAGGCTGGAACGATATTTCAGGATCCAAAATCAATGTGGGACAACGACTTACTATTTATACAGATGGTCGTGAAGCCCCGAAAAAAGCCGACGAGCCAATTACCTACCGCGTAAAAAGAGGAGATACACTAGGCGGCATTGCCTCCAAAAACAATGTCACCGTGTCTCAGCTACGTCAATGGAATAAGATTAAAGGCTCAAACATTCGCATTGATCAACAGATCACCATTTATGCCGGCCAAGCGCAAACCACAACACACGTGGTGAAAAGCGGTGATACGCTTATTGGAATCGGACAACAATATGGCGTTTCTGTCGCGAATATTAAGGAGTGGAATCAGATCAACTCCAATACTATCCGGGTGGGCCAACAAATAAAGATCATTCGGTAACTCGAATACGATTTTTTACGTAGGTGGACTTATTATTTCCGGTAGCGCAATAAAAATTTGTGCTTCACAACAATAATATCCTAAGACGAGCGTTTTACAAACAACGCATCACTGAACCACCACAATCTCAATCATGCATCCATCCGATGAAGATCTGGTTGTGCGATATGTCGAGCACGGAGACGAATCGGCATTCCGCACCCTATTAGATAGACATCAAGAACGGGTCTTTGGCTACCTGTTAGGAATGGTGCGCGATCGCGAAGTGGCCAACGACTTATTTCAAGAGACCTTTTTAAAGGTTATTTCTGCGCTTTCCAAAAAACGAGGGTCGTATACGGTCCAAGGCAAATTTCTAGGATGGGTCCTTCGTATTGCCCGCAATGCGGCACTCGACCATCTTAGAGCCCGAAAAAAGTGGAGAGATGTCGAGTCCGTTGGAGATTCAGAAGAGGTCGACTATTGGAGTCGCATTCCTGATGAAGCACCCTCTGCCGAGGAAGAGATTCACCAAATTGAAATGGCTGATCTACTCCAGGCAGGTATCGCAGCGCTTCCAGAAGAACAACGAGAAGTACTGCTATTGCGACACGAGTCAGAAATGACGTTCCGTGAAATTGCAGACCTAACAGGCTGTTCTATTAACACGGCATTGGGAAGGATGCGGTATGCGTTGATCAATCTTCGGCGCCATTTGACTAGCCAACAAAGAAAAGACCTATCGGAAGTAGTTGTAGCACATGAGTAACGAAAAACGAGATATTCTTCTGCACCTTTACGGAGAGGGGGAGCCGGATCAAGATCTGAGAACTCTTTTGAGTAAACCAGCATTGAAATCTGAGTATTCCGCTCTAAGCGAGACCAAATTCAGGCTCGATATCAAGAAAAAGGAACGTCCGGATCGGGCGGTAATCGATCGCATTCTAGCGGCTTCCCGCAATGAAGCCACTCAAAACGGTAAAAAAACTCGGTTAGATCGTGGCCCTGTGTCCCGCAGGGTGCAGCTTAGAAAGATGTTGTTGCCTGCCCTTAGCATGGCCGCAGTCGTAGTGGTTTCTGTTGGAATTGGCTGGATCGCTTTTTCCAACTCTACCCCAGAGCCCATCCTGAGCTCCATGTACGAAAACGAAATTGTCCCCCCAGAATCGCTTTATCGATTTGTCCCTTCTGGAAAAGCGGGCATTTCAACCGCGTCGAGCCAATCCGAAACGCTTTCGTGGGATGATGGAAGCTCTATTCCAAATCTACACAATAGGATTTCTTCCCTTAAACCAACGAGTCCGTTGGATTGGGGTGATTCCGCACTCCCACTAGAAATGCTACCTAGTTCAAATTCCCGATCTGGGTTCCAAACGGCAGGATCCAATAAATAAGTATTGATACGACTAGAGGCTCTTCATCAGGAGCGTAAAACCATGAAACGGATTTTAATTCTGATTCTTTTAGCAGGAGGGGTATTGTCGAACGGATCGATCGATTCGTTTGCGCAAGTATCCCAAAAAGTAAAAATTGAAAAAGGAAAAGTTTTTGTAAACGGTACTAAGCAGGCAGCTGAAAAACTTCCTGTGGCCCTACGGACCCTACCATCAACGTCTAATTTTTCCTTCGTCTCTTCCGACGGCACTTTTTTAAAAATTGCGGGCCACTATTACAAAGTAGATTCGGATCGACTCATCGAAGTCGATGGGAAAAAGATTGACCCCGACAAAATCGTTTTCATCTATTCTACGGATGAAAAAGGCATTCCACATCAACTGACGGGGGCCGCTCAAGGCGTTCCAGGACCGTACCGGGTTCAATCGGATCGCAATGTGACCATAGCCAAATACATGGCTTCGATGAACGAAAAAGCGGAAGAATTCGACAATATCCGCTTCAAGATTGATGCCCTCCATGCCCCCGAAACGGCAGAACTAGCGTTGGAACTCAAGGTTGGAGCAGAAAATGTGGCTCGTATGGCCGAATCATTCCCAAAGGTTCAGTTTGAAGCCTATTTGGCAGACATCCAAGATGCCGACAACATGCTTTACGTCCGCTTGGTGAAAGAACAAGAGATGGAAATGGAAACGCATCATCTCGCCATGAAACTCCAGGCAGCTAAAACCAGGGCCGAACAAGAAAAATATACCGCTCAATTAAGGGAGTCCTTAAATCAAATCTTCCAATTGAAACAGGAAAACCGTCAAAAGGAAATTGAGCAATTAACTGCCAAGTTAAACGACCTCGAAAAGCGAATGAAAGAACGTGAATCGCTTAAAAAGGACATCGTAGAGAATCGAATTAAAGAATTGCTAGATCAGTATCGCTGGTAACTTGAATTGCCACATTCATTATCAGAACTGAAAGTAAATAGACTCACCAAAATGAAACGAATAAACCCACTTTCCCGCATGGGAATCCTCCTTGTGCTCGCGATGTCCATGATCTCGCTATCCGTTCAAGATTCCGTCGCTCAGGAAAAAAAAGAAAAAGAACGCGTAGTTGTGCGCTCCAAAGCTAAAAAAGCGGATGGAGCCAACGTCGAAAAAGAGATCAAAGTTGAAGTTAAAGACGGAAGAATATTTGTCAATGGAGATGAAGTGTCCAAGGAAGAGCTCGAAGAAATGGAAGGCGTAAATGTGTTCTGGACCCAAGACGATGGTATGGACGAAGAAAATATTTACAGGCTAAAATCTGATCTACACGGAAAGAGAATGCTTGAACTTCGTTCTGAAATGGCCCCTTTAATGGAGCGAGCCCGTGGTCTAGCCAATCGCGGAAACGCTTATGCTTTTTTTGGTGATGATAGTCCTGCGTTCTTCGGTGGTGAAACCATGAAAAGAGACATGGCATCACGGGAATTGGCAATGAAAATCAGATCCGCGGATGGAGATACTGGGGCATTGGAAGCCGAACTCGATGCAATGTTAAACGAGATTTTCAGCGAAAAACAAGATGCTTATTTGGAGCAAGTAGATGCATTACGCGAAAAACTGGCCCAATTGGAGCAAAAAGTTGAAGAGCGTGAATCCAACAAAGCGGAAATTTTAGACCGCCGCAGAAAAGAACTGCTTGGCAAATCCAGCAAATGGGACTGGTAAACGTGCGCGCAGCGAGAAAGGAAGAATATTCCAATCTTACCGGTTAAATCGGCACTTTTGTTCGCTGTGTTTCTAGTGCGGCGGGGGCGAATGCCCCCGCCGCACCCTTTTTAGGCCATTTTAGGCCTTTACCAACTTTTTGACGCTTTTGGCATTAGAGTTGTTATTAACCTCTATATGCAATTTCATCCTTACATAGCCCGAACCACCTTCAGCCGCCGGATAGCCCAACTTCTATTTGGTTTGGCCCTCTTTTTGTTTATTGGTGGGGCAATCCCTTTCGGCGTCGCGCCTACGGTTAATCGGGTTTCGTTTACGAAAACCGGAACAACACAAGTAATCCGGTTACACGTTACGGGGCACATTACGGGCCATAGTTCTCCCCGCCTTTCATCCAATGGATTGACGGAAATAACCCTATTTAGGACGGTTTTGGGAGAGGATAAGGTTTTAGATAATCCAAATTTACCCGTTAAGTCTTACGAGATTAATCAAGTCAAGAACGATGTCCTACTCGTACTCGAAATTGACCACACCCTCGTTGATGTAGACGCCTATAGGGATCGAGACTCGGACGACATATTGGTGGCGGTGCGACCCAAGGGAAGCCCACCCCAGGAAACCGTAGAAGAAACAGGGCCATCGACTGATCGATGGAATTTAGACACCATTGTTATCGACGCTGGACACGGCGGAAAAGATAGCGGAGCCGTAGCTCGTAACGGTTTGAAAGAAAAAGACGTGGTATTGGCGGTTGCGCTTCAGGTTGGCGAGTATTTGAAAGCAAATCTAGGCGTAAACGTCGTGTTTACCCGGAATAAGGATGAGTTTATTTCGCTGAGTAATCGGGGCCATTTCGCCAACCAAGCTGGAGCCAAGCTCTTTGTATCCATCCATGCCAATTCAGCTCGAGATGCAAGCGCGCATGGAACAGAGACGTTTTTCCTCGGATTGCACAAATCGGAGGCGGCAAAACGAGTGATGGACCGAGAAAACGAAGTCATTAAATTTGAGGAAGATCAATCCAAATACGAAGGAATTGATTCTAGAATGGCCGTCATGCAAACGCTCGCGCAAAGTGCCTATATGCGCCAAAGCCAGTTTTTAGCCGATTTGATTGAAGACCAGTTTGAATCCCGAGTAGGCCGTAAAAGCCGAGGTGTTAAACAGGCTGGGTTTTACGTACTGTATGGTGCTTCTATGCCATCGATTCTTGTTGAATTAGGCTTTATTTCCAACTATAATGAAGCTGCGTTTATGGGCTCGCCAGAAGGGCAAACCTATTTGGCAAGTGCCATTTACCGGGCCATCAAAGATTATAAAGTGGAATACGACAAAGGACTGCAAGTTAGCGTCTCAAACGACTAGCTTACGTTCCAAATACGGTCAATTGTGCTTCCTTCGACTCCCAAAACCTACCATAATTCTACCGAGGGTCAATGCATAACCGTTCGGATCATTTTTGAGAAAGTGAATATCCTTTTGAATATTGGCTCCTAATACTTGTTTTGACAATGTCTCCGTCAGCAAGCTTTTTACGTATTCTATAAATTACATTTTGGAGAGCGTTGTATGAATCGGAATATAAATTCCCCCAAAGATCAAAAACCAAATCTTCCCGTGAAACAAGGTCTGGAAAGTTTAGCCCTAGTTTTAAAAGTAACGTATATTCGAAAAAAGTGAGCGGAATGGGGGTATTCGACGAACTGAGGACTCTGTTATTTTCTCGATCAATGATTAAATCTCCAATAGTTATATAAACTAAATTTTGATTTTGTTTTATTTCTGCCATCCGTCGTAACCCAACGGCTACTCTAGATGCCAGTTCACGAATTCTAAAGGGTTTGCTCACATAATCATCCACTCCAGCATTTAACCCCGTTTGAATACTTTTGATGTCCGCTCGAGCTGTCAACATAATTAACCAGCCATTATATCCTTGACCTCTAAGCATCTTGACCCAATTCAGACCACTTTCATCCTGCAACATCCAGTCTACGATAATGAGATCAGGATACCCGTCATTCAACACTTCAGTCGCTTGACTAATCGAGAATACGGCACGACAAGCGTACCCTTTCTCCCCAAAGTAACGATCTAAAAACTCCCTTTGTAATTTGTTGTCTTCTACAATTAAAATGGATGTCATATCTCTCCCGTTTCAAATGTTACTTTGACTTTTGTCCCCTTAAACTCCTCTGAAACTAATTCCAGTTGGGCACCCATTTTTTCCGCCATTAATTTTACGATTGTCAAGCCTACACCCGTACCATCATATCGCTGAGCGTTAGATGCGCGTAAAAAAGGGCCAAAAATCGTTTCGAGTTCTTCTTTCGGAATTCCAATTCCTTTGTCTGAAACAGAAATCTGAATACGTCCAAGCGAGTCCACCGCCGTTTGAATTTCAACCATTTCGGATGAAAATTTCAGTGCATTTGACAAAAGATTTGATAAAATGCCCATCAACATGGATTCGACTCCAAGAATGGAGGGTAGATCGGTTGAATCAGTAGAGTCATTAATTATGTGAATCCGACCACGATCCCCAGACGGCAACCTTGAAATTACTTGCTTTAAGATTGGTGCGACGGGGATAGATGTGAGCTTAATCATCATTTGATCTGCGTGCAAATTCCCTAAACTCAACACCGATTCCATTTCAGATGTCATTTCACCAATCATCTTGTAAATATTCTCAAAATTTTCCTGCAAATCGTCCCCATTTCGATCCATTTCAATGAATTCAACGGACGTCTGAATGCTAGTCAACGGTGTTCGCAACTCGTGTGAAATCATATTTATGATATTATTCTGAATGCGAGAAGTTTTCTGTGCGGCATGAGCTTGGTTCAATAAAGTGCTCATAGAACGTACCGCGGTCGTTATTTCGCGAACGAAGTAAATCGCACCTTCATCGGAAAAAGAATCATAGCCCGATCGAATTAACCGAAAGTAACGGATGGGATCAGTTGGGCCATCTACATATTGCTTCAGAATTAGATAAAACTCAGGACCAAAATTGTCAATATTCGTCTGCCCTGAAATTTCAGTCCATTCCTTGTCACCAACCACTTGAAGACCCAGAATATTTGATTGACTGACGTCTAGATTGATTAGGTTTGAACTAAGACACCCAAACATCCTTGTACAGGCATTTGTAACTCCCGTCACGACAGTTCCTTCCAGTCTGATAAATGTCATGCCTAAGTTTTCCAGAATACTCCAATGATTTGATATCTCTTCCGATTTTTTCTGATTCTGTACATGTTGAACATGATCGAATGGATTGAGCTGCGCAGGCAAATCGCTCAAATAGGAAAGAAATACTCTACAGTTTTCTTGGGTGCTGTTCGAATAGCCATCTGGATTGCCTGCAAGACCTATCATGCCATACAATTCACCGTTCAACCAAATAGGAAGCCCCAAATAACTGACAAGCGGAGGATTCCCAGGCGGGAGACCGACACCCCTTCCGTCCTTTTCATAATTATTTGCAACTACTTTGGAACCATCTTCTAAGGTAGGACCAAAAAGTGCTTTGAGGTTGTCGAAAACAAATCCGCCTTTCAGCGCTCGGGTGTCTTCATCCCACGATATATCAGTCAGTGCTGCCATTTGGAGATAAGGTTGTCGTTCTTCGCTGAGTAGTCTTCGACCCAGAAATCCAAATTTCGAACCCGTTAAAACAAGAGCTTCGTTCAGAATCCTTGTAGCAACAACTTGATTACCTTCACCAATCCAATTCAAGCTTCTCAAGATCGTAGAAAACAATTTCCTAGTACTAGACAGTTTTTGAAAATTCCCAAGGTGCTGGTCAAAGTCAAACATCGTGAACTCAATTGCAGTAGACTCCGTTTGCTGAGCGAGAAAGCCGATAAAGCTGATTGTCTCGTGCAAAAGCGAAAGAGGAAACAATGCCATATTCTCTTTGTGCAGAGCTGGGGCCAACAAGAACTCTTTAATCAATTGGTATTCATCAGGACGAGATTTATTCAACACTTGTTGAATAATTTCATCGCACGAACCAATTGTCTCTTGGAAAGGCAGGGAGTTACGGATGAGAATTATCTCTCCATAATTTCGCGAATGATCAAGAATTAATTTCCCGACAATAGGTATTGAGAACTGGCCTGGTTTGTAGTCAAAGTCAATCATTCACAAACATAATTAAACGAAACGCGATTCTCTTGAAATACGTAATTAAAAATATAAGACCACGGAATACACTATGGTAATGTGGAATCCGACCTTTCATCTTCTAGCTCATCTATTTTAAGAGGCCTAGGTAAATCGATTGTCACCTGAAATCCATTTTGGTCTGATTGAGAAAATGTTATCGTCCCTCCTAACATTTCTATAAGTCGTTTTGTAATTGCCAACCCGAGTCCAACACCCTGCTGCTCTTTTTGCTTACGATCAAATTGTTGAAACTCTCCAATATGTTCAACTTGTTGTGCGGTCATTCCCGGACCGCTATCTACCACGGTTAGCCTATAAATATCATCTTGGTTTTCTCCTCGGACATTAACAGCAGTGCCTTTCGGAGAGTGTTGCAACGCATTTTTTACTACCTCGGTCACAATACGTTCGATAAAGTCCAAGTCCAGATCAGACATACTGTGTTCAAGATTAAGCTTTAGATGCCTGTGTAATCCATATTTAGAGGAAACTTCCCGACTGATTGAACTAATGATTCCTTTTATATCGTACAACAATCCCCCTTTTCTTTCCCCAATCGGTTGATTAACGGACGTTTTTGATAAAGTCGTTTTTAAACTGATGTCAAATTTGTCAGTCAGGTCTTTTAATCGAAGTGCGGAGTCAGCAATTGACTCTAACATTTCAACAGCAAGAGAGCGGTTACTAGCATTCTCCATATCTAAAGTCTGAAGAAAATCTGCCATCCCATAAATTATAGTAACCGGAGTGGCGATCTCGTGTGGGAAGATTAGCTGTAAGGATTCCGAAATTCTCTTTGCTGATTCCTTAATTTTGGAGTCCCTCTCATCTTTTCGTTTGAGTCGAGCGTGAATTGCACTTTCAAGATCTTTTAATCTGAAGGGCTTAGTTAAATAGTCATCCGCCGCCAGATTCATCCCAGTTCTAATATTGTCATTTCCACTCAACGCAGACAGGAAAATAAATGGAATATTTCCATATTTCTGATCTAGATCAAGGCTTTTTTTAAATTCCAAACCTGACATTCCAGGCATTTTAATATCGGATAAAATTAAGTCTGGGCTAAGATCTTGCAGCAATTTTAGTGCATCCTCTGCATTTTCAGCCCCCACCATTTCAAACCCCATCATCGGCAAAGCTTTCGCTAACTGCTTCTTGATCGCCTTATCGTCCTCTACGACCAAAATGCGAGCCTGATTTTTTAACATTGATCTGTTGATTTATTTCTGAAACGGAGTAAAAAATTCAAGTCACACAACTCTTGTCGGTGATTTTACAAGAAGGTATGCCATCAACCTAAGCGGGCCTCCTTTTGGGCGTTGAGGCCGCTAAATGAGTTGACGCCTGCAAATATAATTAGCTATTTCTGTTAGAAACAAATATAATTGGCTATTCCTGTTAGAAATGAGAGTTTTATATACCCGTCTCTCCCAAATTAGCGAGGTTGACCAAATCTTTGTGCCGGCATTGTGAAAGAATGGTAGCTTCCTATTAGCACCGTTAAAAAGAGAAGTAAATGGGCCTTCTAGTTCAATGGAACCAGAAGATTTTGTTTTAATAAAGCCGATTGTTTTACCATGTGGGGTACATTGCTATCCATCGCAAACGCCGGTCTTGGAAAACCCACCGTTTTCTTAGTTTTAATACTATCCACAACGCTAGGATTTATACCAGCTACGATTGACCAACAGGTCGTGAATAGAATTTCGTTCAGCGAACGATCAGACGGCCTTGGCACAGTTCTTCGTATACACCTGAATGCCACCGATGTAACCTTTAGCGCCCCTATTCACCATAAAGACGGTACTATTGAGATTACCATTCTTAAAAGTCGAATTGACTCAAATTGTGTCCTAGATTCTCCTCTATCTCCAATCAGCTCCTATAGGGTTGATCAAAAAGGAGAAAACGTCAGCATTCAATTAAAAAGAGCAGGAACCGCCGTTATAGCATCCGCTTACCGCGATAAAAACAGCAATGACTTATTGGTAAGTCTTGCTGCAAATCCAAGCCGGGAAACGAATCAGGGGCCTCACGTTTCTGCTCGTAAAGCAACTAAACCTACAGGACAACCTACAGCCATAGCAAACTCAAACCGATGGAAACTTGACACCATTGTTATTGACCCTGGCCATGGTGGAAAAGATTCAGGCGCTTTATCCGGAAGTGGATTGAAGGAAAAAGATGTGGTTTTATCCGTTGCATTAAAAGTGGGTGACTATGTGAAGTCCAAGCTTAATGTAAACGTCGTTTATACCCGTAATGGCGATGAATTTATTTCCCTTGCCAATCGAGGACACTTAGCAAACCAAGCGGAAGGCAAACTATTCGTGTCCATCCACGCAAATTCAGCTCGAGATCCAAATGCTCATGGAACGGAGACGTTCTTCCTCGGCTTGCACAAAACGGAAGCGGCTAAGCGTGTTATGGACCGTGAAAACGAAGTTATCCGGTTCGAGGATGATGTGACACAATACGAAGACATTGAAACGAGATTGGCTGTAATGAAAACACTTACGCAGAGCGCTTTTATGCGACAAAGCCAATTTTTAGCTGATCTGATAGAAGATCAATTCGAGAATCGTGTAGGTCGAAAAAACCGGGGTGTTAAACAAGCTGGATTTTATGTACTTTATGGTGCTTCAATGCCCGCCGTGCTTATTGAATTAGGATTTCTAACTAACAATAATGAAGCGAGTTTTATGGAATCTTCAGATGGCCAAGAATATTTAGCAAGCGCTATTTTTAGAGCCATTAGAGATTTCAAATTGGAGCATGACAAGGGTCTTCAATTTCCAAGCGTTAGTGCAAAATAAGTTAATAGCGCATGATTGACCTAATTCGGAATGCCGTTCGAACCATTCCAGACTTTCCAAAACCTGGAATTCAGTTTAAAGACATTACCCCTATTCTGGCCGATCCTAAACTGTTGAAGCAGACCATCGCCTTGATGGCTTCACCTTGGAAAAAAGCCGGCATTACCAAAGTGGTTGGTATTGAATCTCGTGGATTTATTCTTGGCGCCATGCTCGCCGACGAGCTTGGCGCCGGTTTTATCCCCATCCGAAAAGAAGGTAAACTTCCGTTCACGACGATTAAGGAATCGTACGAACTGGAGTATGGCATGGATACCATCGAAATGCACATTGATGCCCTACGGAATGGCGATACCGTATTAATACACGACGATGTCATCGCGACAGGCGGCACGGCCGCAGCCGCTCATCGGCTGGTTGAATTCACCGGCGCCCGGGTAGGGGGTTACAGCTTCTTGGTCGATTTAACCTTTTTGAATGGAAGAAATCGGCTCGATCATGAAGTACCTTTTGAAGCCCTGCTCCAGTACTAGTTGAGAAACGAACCTCTCCCCCACTCGTACTAGAATTAACATCGATATTTTATTTGTTGGAATCCCTATGAGACGCTTCAATCGCTTCTGGTTGCTCCTTATCCTAATGCCGTTTGCGTTGTTCTTGTCGAGTTGCGATACCGTGTCGCCCAACTCGGATACCATCTTTTTAAACCACGAATTTTCGACCGACGGCGCAAATTCTTCCATTCGGTTCACGTTTTCGTCCAACAACGTGTCCACCAATCAGTTGAATGATATTTCGTGTAATTGCAGCATCAACATCCACAAATACCTTCAAGAGCAGGGTTTTGAGGCCTCGGATTTGGTTTCTGCCACCCTTGTAAAAGCGGACGTAATCATGCTTTTCCCGATTAGCAAGAAAATTAACTTCCTGAATCAAGCTATTCTGAAGTTCACGGCTACGGGCGTATCGGCTACTGAAGTCGCCAACGTGTCTTCGTTTCCAGCCACACGGGAGGTATCCATGAATGTCCTTCCAAACCGGGACATTTCAACTTTTTTGGAACGTCCCAATTTTGGGGCCATTCTTCAATTGGATCCAGCCACGCTGGGCACCAATGAAGCCTACGACCTGAGCATTATCTTGAAAATTCGCCTCGAACTTTCAGATGGACTCTAATCAGAAGTGACGGTTCGACCGGCTGAATCTAGCGAACGGCGACGCAAGAAATTTCAATTCGTGCTGCACGTGGAAGCGAAGAAACCTCTACCGCCTCACGGGCCGGCGCATTGGAGCCGAAATAACGGGCATATATCTCGTTAATCCGCGCGTAATCGTTTATATCAACCATGTAAACGCGGCATGTCACCACGTTTTCCATGCTCATTCCTGCGGCTGTTAACACGCCTTCTAGATTTTCGAGCACACGAATAGTCTCCTGTTCAATACCGTCCGTAACCATGTGGCCGGTTTTCGGATCGATAGGGATTTGACCAGAACAATACAACGTATCGCCTACCATTACGGCTTGGCTATATGGGCCAATTGCCGCAGGTGCTAGTTGCGTTTTTATGCGCGTGCGTTCGATTGTTAATTCTTTTTTTCGCATCCTGCTCCTTGATTACGTATATAGATCCCAAGTTTGTCGCAACTTCCGGCAATACAGTGGTTTAGACAAACGAATTATCGTTTAAGACACCGTTTACCGTGCCGTCGTCTGGGGTATTCCAAGGCCTGAGCTACGGTATTCATCCATCAACAGTCGGCTTGTAGAATTAGGTTATGGACTTAGGAATTTCTGGAAAAACGGCTTTCATCGCAGGAGCAAGCAGTGGATTAGGACGCGCAATCGCCAAGGAATTACTTTTGGAAGGCAGCCATGTCGCTATTTGCTCGCGACGCGAAGACCGAATACAAGAGGCAGCTACTTGGCTTCAACAACAAACGGGATGCCCAGCCTCTAACATACTGGCTCTCGTGTGCGATGTTACAGACGAAAACGCCATCAAAAATGCGTTCGAGCAAACGGTTACTCGCTTTGGAGCCCTTCACATGCTGGTTACCAATGCCGGTGGCCCACCGACCGGACAAATTGACGACCTAGATGCTAGTACGTGGAGAAGCGCCATTGAGTTGAACTTAATGAGCACGATCAATCTGGCTAGACTGGCCATTCCCCACCTGCGTAAGTCAGCCCATGACCTTGCTCGCATTTTGATGATCACCTCACTAGCGGCCAAACAACCCGTACCCTCGCTTTATTTATCCAACGTATCTCGCGCTGGGGTACAAGGTTTTGCAAAAAGTCTTTCTGAGCAGTTGGGCGCCGAGAACATTACGGTGAATACCATTCTTCCGGGATATACAAAAACAGATCGTTTAAGCCATTTATCGGAGTCGATTAACGAACAAACGGGCCGGTCCATCGAGGATATTGAAGCCGGTTGGGCTGCCAATTCTGCATTAAAGCGTATTGGAACGGAAGAAGAGTTTGCATCAGCTGCAGCATTTCTGTTGAGTAAAAAAGCATCCTTTATTACTGGAGTTGCCCTCGTGGTCGATGGCGGAGCAGTCAAAAGCCTTCTTTAAAATGAATATGATCCGTCCATTTATTGTGGGCATGCTGCTTTCAGGCATGCTGATGTCTTGTGCCGATGGCCCCCCTCCTGCAGTTTCTGGAGAACGGGATGCGCAAGCCCCATCGGCTCCAACCGATTCACCCTACTTGGTGGTTTTAGGAATTGGCCAAGATGGAGGAGCGCCGCAGACCGGTTCGCATTTGGACGCGAGGTGGGAGCAACCCGAAGAACGCCATCAAGCCACTAGCTTAGGTTTGGTTGACCCGGCTACCGGCCGGAAGTGGATGTTCGAAGCAACCCCCGATTTTAAGCAACAGTGGTACACCTTCGACACACTTTCGGGGCTCCGAGAAACCAACGTCCCGGATGGTATTTTCCTGACCCATGCCCACATCGGTCACTACACAGGTCTGATGCTATTGGGGCATGAATCCGTTGGTGCACAAGGCGTTCCGGTGTATGCCTATCCTAAAATGGCTGCTTTTTTGACTGCGAATGGCCCTTGGTCCCAACTGGTTAAATACGCCAACATTGTATTGGCGCCGCTAGAAAGTGGGACACGCGTCGATCTTTCGCAGAACGTGAGCGTGGAGCCCTTCTTGGTCCCTCATAGGCAAGAGTTTTCTGAAGTGGCCGGCTTTATCGTTCGCGGGCCTAATCGTTCGGTAGGCTTTATACCCGATATCGACTCATGGGAGGCCTGGGAGGCGGAAGGGGTCTCACTCGAATCCTTTTTAGCGTCGGTCGATATCGCTTTAGTGGACGGGACGTTTTTCGAGAATGGCGAACTTCCCGGACGCGACATGAGCGGCTTTCCACACCCGTTTATCACCCACACCATGGATCGTTTGGCCTCAGCTCCCGATTCCGTGCGATCAAAAGTTCATTTCATCCATTTAAATCACTCCAATCCGGCCTTAATTAAGGAGAGCAGTGCGCAGAAATTAGTAGCACAAAACGGATTTAACCTAGCTTTTCCTGGCCAAATTATAGCCCTGTAAACGTTTTATGGTTTCTAAATACTCCCTTTCATTCGTCATGCTCATCTGGATGACGGCCTGTGCACAGCCCGAACCGGCGGTGGAGACTAGCGATGTTAAGATCTATGAAGGCGGCAAAGGTCGCATTGTGGACATTGTAGCCGACGGAAATATGGCGGTGATTCGCCATGATGAAATTCCAGGCTTTATGATGGGGATGACCATGACCTTTGGGCTGAGGGAAGATTCGATTCGCTCTGCGGTCCAACCGAATGATTCGATCCACTTTGACGTCGCCTTTGATGGCATTGACTCCTGGATTTCAAAAGTGACCGTGATCACAGAAGAATAGAAGTCAAAAGAATTGCGCTCCGAAACATAGAGCTCCGCGGAAAATAGAGCTCTAATTGCCGGGTCAAAACGTCCCAAAAATGAGAGGGGCGGGTCTTCTTCGAAGACCCGCCCCTCAAGATTTCATGGCCAAACCTAGCTATTGGATAGTGGAAATGTAGGCGTAAAGTGCCTCCAACTCCGTGTCGTCCAAGTTGCGGAAGGAGGTCCAGGGCATAAATTTATCGTCTAGGGCTCTGCCCGAAGGTGTTACGCGTTCCCGAATCGTATTAATGAACCCATCGAGACCCCAACTTTGAGTGGCTCGCAAATCCGGTGCAAACGGAGAATCCGGATCGGGTGGCTGAGCACCCGTTAACGTCGCCGAATGACAAACCTGGCAAATCACACTGGCGCGATATTTTCCCCATTCTACGGTTGGACCTTTTTCAGGCATGTCTAATCGAGGGGTTCCCATCATCATGTCGGGCGTTAATTTCATGTCGTCCGAACTACCTAAAATAAACTTCCCAAGCAGTTTGAATTCCGTTTTAGGCAATTCATTATCGACGGGTGGTACTGATTTCAAATAAGCCACCAGCGCACCCACCTCGGTGTCACTCATATGGTAATAGGCTTCGGAAGGCATGACCATCAATCCCGATCCATCGGGCCGAACCCCGTGTCTGATGGCGCGAAGCCAATCTCCATCGCTAAACGACGCACCCACTCCTCCTTTTCCCGAAGTAAGATTGGATGGAACCACAACAAACGGCGGTGCATCCACAAGGACGCTGCCTTCATAGGACTGTCCATGACAATGTTGGCACCCATGTGATTCAGCCAAGTATTTTCCCATAGCCAGCGATGCAGAATCGGACACGATAGGAGCATCGTCATAATCAAGGGAATAGACCTTTGCTAACTTGTCATTTCCCTTTGAGATATTAAACGTGGCAAAAGCCGCACCTACGATCAGAACTAGGGCTAATGCCCCTAAAATCCATTTGAAAATTTTCATGGTTTTTCAGTTGGCAAAGCAATAATTGCGGACCATTGATGATTTTTATAGATCCCGGGTTGCGTGGAATGTATTAAAGTCCGAACATGGATGCGATAGCCCACCAAATTTTTAGTAGATCATGGTTCGTACTACCCTTTCTCTCTGTGTTTTGGTACTGTTTGTACATGTACTCCCTGCCGCAGCACAAAACAAACGACCG
>Ga0222714_10003532_pt1 | contig 15830 bp, 24 predicted proteins | sample C33_3DmetaG_FD_165048 | JGI IMG/M metagenome (GOLD analysis project Ga0222714, IMG submission 165048) | Estuarine water microbial communities from San Francisco Bay, California, United States - C33_3D | ecosystem: Environmental > Aquatic > Marine > Unclassified | place: USA: California...
GACTTTTAAAGCCAAAATCAAGCGGTTCTGCAACTGCTAGAGTTGTCATAAAAAGTAAAGTCGTGGCAATAAATTTCACCGATTCGCTCCCAGTATTTGGTATTATTATTTAAAGGTTTTTTGCTGTGGATTAACTGGAGGTATTATGCTTCGGGAGATTGAGAATTATTGAACCTGGATTCCAGGTGATGCTTTGTAGGAACCGTCGTTCCAATCAACTCCTCTAATGACCTTTAACTTGCCCTGTGGATTGTCAAGGTCCTTGTTAAATTCGTCACCCTTGTAAACCTTGAATCCTCTGGAAGTTTTGTTAAAGAATATAAAGTTTTCCTTGCCAGCATCCTGTCTGTAAGTTTCAAGAGCTTTCTTGGTAATGTATCTCATTAGTTCGTTGTTGTTCTCGAAACTTTGTGGCTCGCCTGGTTTAAGATCCGCAAGTTTAATCTTGCCACCGGATTTTTTAAGGATAGCAAGAACATCATCAGTAACACTTTCGTCCCATACCGAAGGATAAATGGTTTTGATAATTTGTGAAAATGTATTTGCAACAGTTTCTACAGGAATATTTTTTTCTTCTATTGCTTTATTAAACTGATTCATTCCAACATTATTCAATCTATAATTAGGATAAGGACTACCTTCTTTGGTAGTTGATTCTGCATCAGGAAATCCTGCTTTTTGTAGTATGCTCTTGATTTTTGGCCAAGCACTTTTGCCTGTTGGAATTTTATCTCCACCTAATATAGCACCTGACAGTTTTGGCTTGCCTGGAGTTCCTTTTTTGGTTACAGTCGGTCTTGTATCGCCTGCCTTGATTTCGTATTTTTCTCCTTCTTTACCGCCTATCTTAAGATCACCCTTTCTTACTTTCTCTACAGGACTTCCTAGCAATACAAATGCTACTTCTCCAGGTCCAATATTTCCACCGGTTGCCTGTGGTAATATATTAAAAAAATCACCAATCACTTTTTCGAACGTTTTTTTGACATTAGGCGCTACGAAATCATCTATCCTAGCATCTGTCTGAGGAGGTGATTGAATTAATTTTTGCATATCTATCACTTTTCCTGCGGCCGCATATTGTAGGAATTCAATAGCGTCTTTTGTTGGTATTTCGTCTTTTTGAAAAATTACTCTCATTTTTGCTACATCTGCAGGAGTGTTTGCATTCATTCTTTCAAGCATCTGTCCTATGTATGGATCAAGTTTTTTGTATGATTCTGAAGCTTCATCTAATGCCTTCTGCATATCTGTTTCAAATCCGTTGATTTCATTTTGTAAATTTTTTATGATAGCCATTACATTAGGATCTAAATGTTTCATCGACATAAGAAGTTTAATATTTTCTTCAATAGCTTGAATTTTTTGTTTGTATGTTGGAATATCTGCAACAGTTGCTTCATCTAAACTTTCAATTGGATTTTCCGAAGGTGTTGGAATTTTTTTAATTTTCGGAGAAGCAACTGGGGAGTTAGTTTTAGTTGATACATTATCTTTTTTAGATTTAATTGTAGATATCATCTTATTGGTAGCATCTAATAGTGCATTAATTCCACTTCCGATTTTTTGAAGAACATCGGGACGATTTTTTGCTTTATCTACTAAAGTTTCAAGATTAGATGTTGATGCAGAAACCTGCTCTAGTAATGTTCTTTTAAATTCAAATGCTCTCATAGTAGAGTATTTATCTTATTTCTGGGAACAGGCAATCCTGTATGAATACCTTTACGTCCTCTTCTGATAAGCCTAGGCTTACCATAACTCTAGGAGTATGTGGATTCTGCTTCTGATTTTCGCAGTAGTAGTTTTGATTCTCTGTGGTATCTTCTGTGGTGTTGTTGGTTTCTGCTACGGTATCTAGATAGTGTTCTGTTGTGGTATTGACTAGGTCGAATATCTGTTCTAGTTCATCTTCTTGCTGAACATTACTGGCGGCTACCATATTAGGACTAAAGATGCGTTCAGCCCAATCCGGTAGTTTCCTAACCTTGCGCCATTCTAGATTATCTACCTCGTGTCCAAACCAATCCATCATAGGATGATTTCTGTCACCCGCGGCTGAATAATCGTGGAAGCATCCTGTTATCTTGTTCTTGCCTGCGATTACATCATAGCCGTATATCGGTGCTGGATTGTGTGTATGGGGGAATATGCAACAGTGCATCATCCAAAGCCCTTTGGTATCTCTAGTATCAACTACATCAACGTGGGCTCTGCGATAACTGTCTGATGTCCAGACACGGTTGATCCAATTACCTTGATTGAATCTATCCATACCTGGTTCTTGTATTTCTTCACCTGTCTTATCGAAACTTTCTTCTAGGAAGTGTTGGATGTCGATTAATCTATCCCAGATCTTACTCATTGCCTAGGTCACGCATTATCTTGATCGCCCATTCAAATGCTACACGGGCTTCATCACCTAGATCATCTGTGAGCTCTTGTCTGATAGAAGTCTTTAATCCTTCTACATCCTCAAACTCATAGAACTTACCACTGCCTGGAACTGCTTTAGCGATGTATTGTCCGCCGAACAGATCACCCATGTGTCTAACATACATGTGTGCTTTGATAAGATGTCTGCGTTCTGGATCATTGCCTAGATTGATTAGATAACTGTGATAAGCAACTGTGTTAGGTGTTAGGTAATATGCTTTACCTTCTTCTTCTAGTTCTAAGAAGTCTAGATATATCTTGCCTATGCGTTCTATACCTTTTAGATTTTTAAGCATACCTTGATGCTTACAATAGAACTCGATGGGATCATACACTGCCAACATATTGTATAGATATGTTGCGTATTCTTCTTTGGTTAAGTCACCTTTTACTAACTTTTTAGCGAATAGTGTTTTCTCTGCTTCTGTGTGTAAATCCTTACAAATCTCTCTTAGGCTCATTCTTGTTCTACCTGTATTTTAAGTGGGCTTCCGTTTGCTCTTGCTTTTTGAGTCGCTTCAACTCCTAGCTGTTCTGCTATTTCATAAGGATAAGTTCCTGCTACACCACTACCTGTATTGTGTATTTCTAAAGTAATCTCTTTTGCACGGGATTCGGAATGTTTAAATAAACCAGTTAATATGTCGATTACTAGTTCCATAGGTGTGACATCATCATTTAATAACACCACTTTCCAAAATTTTGGTGGTTGTAATGTAGTGACTACTTTCTCATCTATCTTTGCTTCTGTCGCCATAAGAACCTTTCTTAATTTATATAAAAGAGGCAGTTTCCTACCTCTTTCATATTATTATACTACTTAACTTCTACGATGTCAACTACTCTTGGTTTCGCTGACTCTGGAATGTTGCGGTGTAATTTAACTAAAAGCATACCGTTTTTAATTTCTGCACCTACTACTTCCATATGTTCTGCTAGAGTAAATTGACGAGTAAAGTCTCTAGTAGCGAGACCTCTGTGTAGATAGGCAGGACCTTTATCCTCTTCTCCTTCTTCATTTACTACATTCAATTTCTCTGCTTTGACTGTTAAAGTATTCTGTTCTACTTCAACATTGATTTCTGACTTTTCAAATCCTGTCATTGCTACTTGGATTTCGTAGTCGTTTTCATCGTGTTTCAAAACATTGTATGGGGGATAGTTTGTACCTAAAGAATTCGCGAACTTGCGATCGATAGCATCAAACATCGAGTCAAAGCCGATTAAAGCTCTGCTTAGTGAATCAAAATCATATCTTTGTAATTGTGTCATTTCTATATCTCCTTATTAAGTAAGATTAAATTTAGAGCCCTTAAGGTACTCTAACAATATTTATTATACATCCAAAAAGACGAAAAGTCAATAGGGGGACAAGCCCCCTATCTCGACTACATCATTCCCATACCTGGGTTTGGCATAGCCTCTGTTTCTTCTTTTGGAATCTCATTAATCGCACAGTCTGTGGTTAACATCAAACCAGCGATTGAACCAGCGTTGACCAACGCAGTTTTTGTAACTTTAGTTGGATCGATAACGCCCATTTCCACCATGTCACCATAGGTACCATTACCGGCATTGTAACCAAAGTTACCTTGGCCTTTTGATACTTCAGCAACAACTACATCTGCTGAATCACCAGCATTAGTAGTGATTTGGCGGATTGGATCTTCCATAGCACGTAACACGATCTTGATGCCAGCATCCTGATCAGCATTAGCGCCTGTTAGATCCTTGATAGCATTTTTAGCACGGATAAGTGCTACACCACCACCTGCTACGATGCCATCTTCGACAGCGGCACGTGTTGCGTGTAATGCATCATCAATACGGTCTTTCTTCTCTTTCATTTCAACTTCTGTCGCGGCACCAACTTTGATAACAGCAACACCACCTGACAATTTAGCGAGACGCTCTTGTAGTTTCTCTTTGTCATAGTCTGAAGTTGAATTAGAAATTTCTGCTTGGATAGAAGAGATTCTAGATTCGATAGCAGTTTTGTCTCCAGCACCATCGATGATGATAGTATTTTCTTTACCTACTTCAACAGTCTTAGCTTGTCCTAACTGATCAACAGTAGTTTTTTCTAGAGAGTAACCAACGTCTTCTGAGATAACAGTAGCGCCAGTTAGCACTGCGATATCTTCTAACATAGCTTTACGTCTGTCACCAAAGCCTGGTGCTTTAACAGCCACACACTTAATGATACCGCGTAGATTGTTTACCACTAGAGTTGCTAGTGCTTCACCTTCTACTTCTTCAGCTACGATTAATAAAGACTTACCTGATTTAGCTACCGCTTCTAACACTGGAAGCAAATCTTTGATAGAAGAAATTTTCTTATCGTGTAATAAGATGTATGGTTCTTCTAAAACTGATTCTTGTTTGTCTTGGCTAGTAACAAAGTATGGTGATAGATAACCTCTATCAAACTGCATACCTTCTACAACTTCTAATTCGTCTTCTAAGCCTTTACCATCTTCTACAGTGATAACACCGTTCTTGCCAACTTTTTCCATAGCGTCAGCGATCAACTGACCAATAGTTTCATCTGAGTTAGCAGAAATGCTACCAACCTGCGCTATCTCTTTTGAAGTGTCGCAAGGTTTAGAAATTTTTGTTAGTTCTTCAACAGCGGCTTTGACTGCTTTGTCAATACCACGTTTGAGATCCATTGGATTCATTCCAGCGGCAACATATTTCATACCTTCTGTAATGATACCTTGTGCCAACACTGTCGCTGTAGTAGTACCGTCACCAGCATTGTCTGCTGTTTTAGATGCTACTTCTTTGACCATCTGGGCACCCATGTTTTGTAATTTGTCTTCGAGCACGATCTCTTTTGCCACTGTCACTCCGTCTTTAGTGATAACAGGTGAGCCAAAAGATTTTTCGATCACAACGTTTCGTCCTTTTGGACCTAATGTAACTTTGACAGCATTAGCTAAAGTATTAACACCTTCAACTAATTTCGTTCTGCTATCGTTACCAAATGATACTGCTTTTGCCATATCGTTCTCCTTAATCTAAAATTGCCATCACTTCGTCTTCTTTTAAGACTAAGTGTTCTTCACCGTTGATCTTCACAGCATTACCTGCATACTGTCCAAATAATACTGTATTTCCTTCTTGAACGACCATTGGAATTAATGTTCCATTGTCTGTGATACGTCCGCCACCTACACCTAGAACTTTACCTTTCAATGATTTTTCATTTTCTTTGGCGCTATTAGGAATAACGATACCCGAAGCAGTAGTAGTTTCTGCTTCGATAGGTTTTACTATTAGCCTATCTCTAATAGGTTTTACTTCCATTTATATCTCCTCATTAAGTAAGATTAAAACGAACGGTCCTGATCCGCTCGGTACCAGGACCTATCCATATAACTTATTTGTCTTCGTCTTTGGTTTCTGTAAACTCAGCGTCGACAACATCGTCTTCTGTTTTTGCTTCAGAACCTGCATCTGCTTGTGCTTTTGCTTGTTCCTCTGCGGTCTTAACTTCCAACAATGCTTTTAATGCAGGTTGGGATTTGTTAAGTTCTTCTGTTATCTTATCAGCATCATCGCCTTTCATAGCTTCTTTCACTGATTCGATTACATTCTCAACTTCTTCTTTTTCATCAGGTTTAATCTTGTCACCGTACTCTTTAAGATCTTTTTCAAGCTGATCTACTTGTGCTTCTGCAGAATTACGTGTTTCGATTAATGTACGAGCTTTCTTATCTGCTTCTGCGTTAGCTTCAGCATCACGAACCATACGCTCGATTTCTTCTTCAGTTAAGCCTGAGTCTGATTTAATAGTTATCTTGTTCTCTTTGCCTGTAGATTTATCTTTGGCTGAGATATTCATGATACCATTGGCATCGATGTCAAAGGTAACTTCAATCTGTGGCATACCTCTGCGTGCTGGAGCGATACCTTCTAGGTTGAACTGTCCTAGTGATTTATTGTGTTGTACTAGTTCACGCTCACCTTGGAACACGTTGATAGTAACCGCTGATTGATTGTCTTCTGCTGTAGAGAATGTTTGGCTAGCTTTGGTTGGGATAGTGGTATTCTTTTGAACAAGTTTAGCCATAACACCACCTAGGGTTTCGATACCTAACGATAACGGTGTAACATCTAACAGCAACACATCTTTACGATCACCACCTAACACAGCACCCTGTACTGCGGCACCAACTGCTACTGCTTCGTCTGGGTTGACATCTTTACGTGGTGCTTTACCAAACAGTTTTTCAACTGCTTCTTGTACCTTAGGCATACGTGTTTGTCCACCAACTAAAATTACTTCGTTGATATCTCCCGATTTAATCCCTGCATCTTTTAACGCTATTTTACAAGGCTCTAATGAACGTTGAATCAAATCATCTACTAATGATTCAAATTTGGCGCGGGTCACTTTGATGTTTAAATGTTTAGGACCTGTACTGTCAGCAGTGATATAAGGCAAGTTAACATCTGTTTGACTATTACTTGAAAGTTCTACTTTTGCTTTTTCGGCGGCTTCTTTCAAACGTTGTAGAGACATTTGATCTTTTGTTAAATCAACACCCTGCTCTTTTTTGAATTCATCAACCAGATAATCCATTAATCTCTGATCGAAATCCTCCCCGCCTAAGAATGTATCACCGTTTGTAGATAATACTTCAATCTGTTTGTCACCGTCTATATTAGCAATCTCAATGATACTTACATCAAATGTACCACCACCTAGATCATACACAGCGACTTTCTTATCACCTTTGCTATCTTTATCAACACCATAGGCCAATGCCGCCGCTGTTGGTTCATTGATGATACGTTTAACTTCTAAGCCTGCGATTTTACCAGCGTCTTTTGTAGCTTGTCTTTGGCTATCATTAAAATAAGCTGGTACAGTGATTACCGCTTCTGTGACTTCGTGTCCAAGATAATCTTCTGCTGTGCGTTTCATTTTCTTAAGAACTTCAGCACTGATCTGTGGAGGTGCTAATTCTTTACCATTAGCTTTGACCCAAGCATCTCCGTTCTTAGCTTCATATATTTCATATGGCATTAGATCTAGATCTTTTTGTACTGCTTCTTCTTTAAACTTACGACCGATTAATCGTTTAGATGCGTAGATCGTATTCTTTGGATTAGTTACTGCTTGTCGTTTAGCAGGAGCACCTACTAACACTTCAGCGTCAGTATAGGCAACGACACTAGGTGTAGTCCTATTACCTTCTGAATTTTCAATAACTTTTGTTTTACCATTCTCGACAATTGAAACACAAGAGTTTGTGGTGCCGAGGTCAATACCGATAATTGTAGACATATTTCTATCTCCTCATTAAGTAAGATTAAAAAATGAGCCCTATGCTCTAAGCAATTAACCCTAAAGGTATTAACTGCTACTAAATTTATTTATCTCTGATTTGCGAAAGGTGTAATAATTTGACCTTGAATATTACTGCTAGTTCTCAGAGTTTTGAAAACATTCTGTACTCCAACTGCTTGATTCCAAGCATCTTCGAGAGCGTGATGTTTTAAAACTGGTGGTCTATTAGGATTGATACCTAGATCAAACAGTGTCCTGGTATCACGTACTTCCCAGAACTGCCAAGGTATCGCTTTACCTACTTTACGGAACACGTGTTCTAGTATGATAACATCAAACCCAGCACCGTGGCTCCATACACGCTTCGCACCCCAACAAAACTTATATAACTGATTGATAGCATCACTTATATCAATTCTGTTATCTGTACTGAATGCTTCGTCTTGTGCGGCCTGTTCTTGTTTAGCCCACCATTCCAGTGTGCTCTGTGAAACTGTGAGTCCTAGCTTATCGCAACTATCTAGATCTACTTTTACGTAGAACTTTTCACAGTCTGGTTCATTTACATCATCACCGAATGGATCAAACTTTACTGCGCCTATCGTTAATATTGATGCAGATGGTAAAACGTCTAGTGTTTCTAGATCTATCATTACATCTGTATTCATTCATTGCCTTTCTAATATAATTTTTTTGGTAATTTTGTGCTTTCTAATTTTTTACGCCATCTTGCCTTTGCCGCTGATTTTGCTCTTTTTCTAACCGCCGTAGGTTTTTCATAAAACTCTTTTTTACGTAAGTCTTCTAATGTGCCTGCCGCTTCAATTTTCTTTTTAAATTTTCTTAAAGCCTGATTGATATTTTCACCTTCTCTAAGATAAACAGTATTTCCCTTTGAATTCTTTATATGATTATCTGCCATACTTGCTTATAGTTTTCTCCATTAATATTAATAATTCTTCAGCACTGTATATAGCCGAATTATTAGCAATTTTTAAATTTTTCAGTTCTCCAAAATAATAAGAGTTAGGTTGTGCGGCCATATATCCTATTATAACATCATTTTCGCTGTTTGCATTAAAAATAATTAAATCACTCTTAATTTTTTTGTCCAAAAGCCATTCCGTTTCGTTGATGCTATTCCAAACATAAGTTACTATAGTAGGAATAGATTTAAGTTTAGTGAAAACTTCACTTACGAGCTGTGTTTGTTCTTGTGTTAAATCTATTAATAGTATCCTTAACCCATCAACTAGAATATCGTCTGGCGGTGTAACTAATATTACTTTATCTGACATTGTTATCTCTTTTTAAACGTTTCCAAATTGTTGATTCATTTTGTTCTGCATTTTGTATGTATCCTATTTCTCTATGCTCTTCTTTATCTGTTGGCCTTGCTCGTTGTGTTCCATCCAAGTTATCTTTTCTTTTTTTTTGGTTTCTTCTACATTGATCTCTTCTTGGAAGTCTGCTTTAGCTTCTAGCTCTAATAGTTCAATCCAAGGTAACTGTGGAATTTTACCTTTTTCAAATAGTGTTTTCTGTTGCTTAATGGTGCTTTCTGGATGCAGAGCTTTCCAACGTTTCATGGCGTTTTTTACGCTTTCTGATTCTTCATCATAGATAATTTGTTCATCTTCTTGAGCTTGTTCTTCTTTAACTGCTTGTTCAGCGGCTTCAACCCACTCGTTCCATTTTTCTAAACTGCTTTCTTCTGGGGGTAGTGCTGGAGGTTCTAAGTCACCACCTTCCTCATCATAGACTTCACCATCTATCACTATAGGAGCGAATTGCGACATCACATCCGCGGCATCATCTACGGCGCTAGGTAACGATTCTTTTTCAACAGGTAAGTCTTTGTATTCAGGTTCGTCCCAAGCAGTCTCAGGTTGTTTGAAATCTAAGTTCCAGGTAGCAGTGTCTCCTACGGTGATAGGTTCGCCGGATGTAGCATACTTGCCGGATGGTTCTATTGGAAGTGGTTTTGGAGTTTCTTGTTCGTCTTTCTCAGCAACCTCTATCTCAGGTTGCTGTTCAGGCTTTTTTGGCCTTTCACCGCCCTTGTCCTTGGGACTCGGGTCAGGTGGAGTGTATTTCGGCTCGCTCCCGCCTAAGTATGGACCATCGTCTCTAGGACGACCGTATTGGAATGCGTACTGTGATGCTATCAATAACCCAATCGCTAATGGATCAAACACGAATATGATTAATATGATAACCCACGTTACTGCTTTTTCTAATATAGTCTTATCAGCTTCGCCATAGATAAATTCAGCGATGTATTTGATAGGACCTACTTCTGCTTCTAACTTACGATATTCTTTCTCAAATACCATTTTATCCTCACGGACAACGTCAATTTTCTTTTGTTCATCTTCTATATTTTTTTCTAATTCTTTGATACGTTTGTCAGCGTTCTTGGCTTTGTTACCAGAATCTGCTCTTACATTATTGATACGTTTATTGAGGTCATTTAATTCTTTGCTATATTTTTTATCAATTTCAGCGAGTTTTTTATCACGATCTGATCTAGCAACACTAGATTCATTTTGTTCTGTCTGTTTTGCTTTGGCGACTTCTTTGTTATACTTTTCTTCGCCACCCCAATCTTCTAGCAACGGTTTGGCCGCGGCAATTTCTTTATCACGTCTATCCTGTGCTGTGGCTATACGTTTGTCTGCTTCTGCTCTTACTGCGTCTTTCTCACCTTTGATCAGTGATCTTAAATCTTTTAGTGCTTCTTGATCACCTTCTACTAGAGCAGTGCTGGTATTAGTGCTACCACTAAGCAATCTATCCATCTCTTCTTGCCAGCGTTTGATCTTAGCATCTGAACGTGTAATTTTTTCATCTATGGTTTCTATCTGTGCTGACTGCTCATCACTCATTGATGTCTGTTCGATGTGTGCTTTAGAGAGGAATCCAAAGATACCCATTGAAGTAATGAACATTAAAAAAATAACTGCTATTGACAGATAAGCCTTTAACCATCTAGCAGATATATTCCAATAGCGATGTAACCAAATAGCCGTGACTAATTTGCCAACTTCTAAGACTACACCCATTATGATAATTGCAACAGCGCTGGCCGCAAAGATAGCAACAAGTCCGGCTACTGAATACCACACAGCAACGGCTGAAATGCTTAGACCACTTAATAACGTCATAAATGGTATGACGTATCTATCTGTAAAAGTTGTTTTCATGAACTATTATTTATTAGGATGCCACTGCCACGTACTTGTAATGTCCGAAAAACAAGCCGTTGTAGCCATTGACTTATCTACTCCATACGCATTGGCGTATATATGAAGCCTTCTGCAATATCCATCGCTAACAGGCCATGTCATAGCGACAGTAGTTTCTCCGCTGGCTTTGCCTTCTACCCAACGTACTTTCTGCCCATTTTCTGTATATAGCAAGGCATGGGCAATTGATTGCTCATATGCGTCTTTTTCGAAGTCATTTAACGTCTTGAACCAGCCGAAAGACATTTCAGTAGCTCGACCTACGATTGTGGTCGTTTTATACTCAAAGAACTTAGGATCTACAGTTTCGTCTGCCCAAACACTACCACTGAGTAGTATTAACAATTTCCCAAGTGCCATCAGGTTTTTGACACGAAACACCTGTGCGTTGAACATCATAATTTCCTCTCCTAGTCCAATATTTGAATTCACCACAATTAGGAGCCATACCTGATTGACTATAAAATAAACGATCTATTTTATTGTCATTACATATCATTACTTCTTTAGATTCTTCAGATAATATCTCACCATCGATACCTTTGATGACTACAGTTTCTGTTTTGAGATCACAGAACTGTTCTGTCTTTGGGGGGACGTGTGATGTGGTAGAACAACCTACTAGAAACAGTAGTGCCAAGAATATCACTATCCTTAACATTACTGTCTAGCCTGTTCTAGCACCTCTGCTGTGGTTTCTTCCAGTGTTTGACCGCCAACAGTTTGATCACTTCTACCGAGTAGTTTTAATTGTTTCTGTTGATCGTATTTTGCGGCGATAGCATCTACATCTTTCTTAGTAATCTTCATAAGCACAAATGCACGATAATTTCTAAGTTCTGGATTCCAGATAATCATCTTGTCATCAATTTGATAAGTTCTTAATAAAGATTCTGCTATCATATTCACGATAACGTCCTGAGCGGCTCCGTTACCAATCGGTGCTTCTGGCGAGCCTTTCTCATCATATCTTATCGTAGTACGATTGTTCATTTCACCATTAACACGATCAGCGATCTTAGCCTTGGCTTTTAGTGTAGCCTTCTTAAGTGCCATCTCCATGCTAGGTGAAACATCTTCTGCGACGGCATAGAACATACCTTCTTTGTTCCAAAACCATCCTTCGGTGCCTGTATCTACATGATCGAGATACCATTTAGGTACAGACTTTGCTTCTAGGTTTTCCGTCTTGAGCTCTGTCATCGTCGAACATCCTGCCAACAATGCCACTACCAACGGTGCAATTACCAATGCCTTTTTCATAATAGCCTTTCTATAAAATAAGTTTTTACTATACTAGTATAACACCAAAATACTCTTAAGTCAATAATTATGATTCCAAAATTATCCAAAAAAGATCAGTGCCATCATCGCCGCTTGTACAACGAATCCACCACCTATTGTGATCATAACTAATAGGTCTCTCTTGATTGCCGCTTTAGCGAACAAGAATGTCAATCCCAACCATAGCAATAATATTAGATCCACTGGAGGCATTTTGTCAGTGACTCCTTTCATCACAGCTAATAGACTAGGAAAGGTAACGGCGTGTAATATCACCACGGCCATTATCTCAAATGTCCTAGCTATTGAATCTAATATTTTCTGTTGGAATTGTTCTTTGAATTTTGTGAGTTTAGAGGTTAAGCTCTGCATATTTTCTGCCTTTCTCTACACGCTCTCCGGTGTAGAATATGTGCCTTCCGATCTTTGCTACTTTCTTAAATCCCCAACGAGGGTTCACATAATCTGCGTGATAGTAAAGTGCTTCTTCTAAACTATCCAAGCGGAAGCCTTCCAGCAATACCATCTTAGCCACAGTATAACTTTCTTCGTAGGCTACAGGATTCACTGCACGATTTTTGTGTACTCCATCACAGTACCAACTAAACTGGCAAACTGTTTTAGATCTCTTAAAATCTTTTTGATAGACTACACCGCAGATACTTGATGGAAAATCTTCTGACAGAACTCTATTGACTGTTACTTGTCCAACTGCTACTTTACCTTCGAAAGGTTCGTAGCCCGCTTCTTTATAGATGTTTATCGCTAAACAATTTAACTGCTTCTGCCTGATCTCTGTGCCTTGTGATAAAATCTTTGGGCCTGAATTAAGTATCTTTTCTTGCCTTAACGTATCTATCTTAGCTTCTGTTACTGATTGTATCGTCCATACCGTTGCGAACATACCTATGGAAAATATCAATAATGTTATCGCTATTCTCATAATACTCCTTTCATCTTCTGATTGGAATTTCAAGTGTTTAGTATATAGCCTAATTAACTGTTTGTCAAGTTAAAACAGCACCATAATGGTTGATTTTTAAGCATTATGCTCTCTGCCCAAGATCAACTTCATGCGGACCAGAAATCCAATGTTCTGTATCTGAATTCTCGTTCATTTCCGCTAATATTTCTTCTGCTTCTTCCATGGTCAAGTAACCACCTACAGGAACATCCTGATAACCATCATTGTAACAAATTAAATATATTTCAGTCATTATCCTCTCCTCATTTTTGCTTGGTCTTCAGCATCTTCCTTGCGGAACACCGGCACAGAGTTTGACTTGTGTAGTTGTCCAATGCCCAACATGTTGTCTCCAGTGTATTTCTGTGGTTCTTTCTTTGTGGCAACACCTGTTCCCTCATCTCTGCTAGGATATCTAATAGCATTTTGTCTATGTGGGGGTAATGACAAGTAGTTAGGATCCAGTGTTCCCTGCTGGCTAGGATGCACACGTTTTTTCTCTGGGACGATACCTCTACGGTAATCACAGAACTGTTCAAATGTTATCTTGGGCTTGCCCTGTCTTTTAAGCTCACGATTCTTAGCCATCCAATCGAGATTCCAAATCTCACGCTGTTGCTTAGTTAGTTTGAACTTCTTCTTCTTGGTACTGTTCATAGTAAGAGCAGGACCTACTAGATGCATAGTCATATCGTGATACTTCCTAATATTTTAAAGATACAATAAAAACAGAATACTGCGATTAGAATATTGATTATTAATTCTTTCAATGTCCAGGCACCCCCATATGACCTTCTTCAATATCGTAGCTCTGATTGATCTGTGCTTGTTTGTCACTTTCCATACATTTCATAAAACATTGGTATGCTTCTGAATAGTTATCAAATGAATTAACGATTTCTCTGTTGCCTTCCTCGTCCCAATAGACAACATCATATGTTTTTTTCAACATTATGTGGCTCTCCTGATATCTTCCATGTCATCATCATCTAACCAAGTTTTCTTTTCATTAAGACGATCAGCACACAATCTAATGTCCAATGCTAATTGACCATCTGCTTTACTGACTTTACGAGCAATATCATGTAAAGTGATAACTGCTTCTTGTATATCCATAGTAGTCCTTTCCTAACTTTATAATGCTATTATAGACTCTTTTTTAATGTTTGTCAATCTAAACTATACCTCGATCTACTACGACCTGATATGGTGTTGAATTTTCAACTTCTTTAAAGTATTCTTCAATGGTAAAGTTTTTAATTAAGAAGTTCATGAATTTTTTGTATGTGATATTGCCTGCCCAAGCATTACCATATTTGAATTTTGCTACGAATTTTGGATGATTCTCATAGTCAATATAATAGCTTAAATATCCATTAAAATAACTAAATCTTTCTTTTACAAACTGTGTCATTTTTCGCTCCTTTTGTTAACTTTCTAACTACAATTATACTGTCTTTTGGAGGAAATGTCAACCAATATTTTAAGAAAAAAGGGGCCGAAGCCCCTTAGAAGCCGGAGCCTCTTGTATTATTTGTAAACAACCTTTTGATTTGTAAATTTACAATCAAAGTTCGCTTCATCATTGGTATTAGCCATAATAATGTTATTTGCATCATTTAAGAAACTAGGAGTCCAATACCCTGTAGCTGATTGATTTGGTTTAATATTAGCACTAGAATCTTTAACAGATAGATCAACTACCATATCTCCAAAAGGATCAGTACATTGTATGCTACCTTTATATGCCTCTACTTCTTTGTTACTAGTATTTTTTAATGTAATACCGATGTTTGCTTGAAATCCATATTCATCCTTACCAAAGTCGAAACTTGTAAGATCTAGAACTTCTGCATTCAAAGTTAAAGAAGATAATAATAAAGTCGTACTTAGAATAGTCTTTTTCATGATATCTCCTTATTTGAAAGCAATCTTTTTGGCTTTATCAGAGAAAGGCATTTTGCACATACCTTCCATAATCGCATCTGCAAATTTGTTTCCTGTTTTTTCTTGTGGATTAACAAAACAAGAATTATCAAATACTACTTTTGCTACAATAGGAAGAGCTTCTTCTTTAGTATAACCCGCTTTATTCCAAGCTTCTAATGCTTCATCTTGATTTACTTTTGCTTTCTGATCTTCGAGTTTATCAAAAATTGATTCTGAACAACCTGTGTAGTGACCAGCTGATTGGATTTCTTTAGCACAAGAAATAATCTTGTTTACTGTTTTTTGCTCTTCTGATTGGAAAAGTCCAGCGTATGCTGAAACTGATAGAGATACTGCTGTTACCGCGCCTACTACTATTGCCTTTTTCATAATTTGCCTTTCTTTGTTAATAAAATTTACGCTGTTATCTAACCAACAAATACTATTATAGACTCTTTTGGCGACGATGTCAAGACTTATTTTGAACTACAGATTGGACAGGTGCAACCTAGTTTATGGAACCAGAGGATTTCTGAATTGTGTGATGTGTATTTCATTGTGTATCTCCTACGGATAAAAGGAACCCCGAACAAGCCGGGGTGATCCTTAATACTATAACAGTCTATTAAGACTAGTTTGAAGTATATATGTTACATTAAGTAATTAA
>Ga0222714_10003533_pt1 | contig 15830 bp, 21 predicted proteins | sample C33_3DmetaG_FD_165048 | JGI IMG/M metagenome (GOLD analysis project Ga0222714, IMG submission 165048) | Estuarine water microbial communities from San Francisco Bay, California, United States - C33_3D | ecosystem: Environmental > Aquatic > Marine > Unclassified | place: USA: California...
GACTATCTCTGCCGTCGGGCTTCCCGTCGCCGGGAGGAACCCGATGTGCGCACCCTCGAGCAGGACCTTGACCGCCTGGGCCGTCCCGTCGACCCTGCGGGGGCCGTGCGGGTTGTCCTTGTCCCACTCAAGCTCGAGCGGGTACCCGGCCTCGCAAGTCGTCCATTCCGGGCCGTTGTTCCGGAACGTGGTGCCGACGACCTTGGTATTGATATGCCGGAACCGCTGTCCCCCGTCCTGCCGTGCCTGCTCGACGAGGGCCTTGTTGCATGCCTGCTTGACCTCGCACCAACGGCACTCGGCCACCTGCTCATACCGAGGAAGCGTCCCGTCCTTGACGTGCTCCTTGATGACCTCGGCCCGGATGTCCATCTTGCGGGCAACCGCAGGATCGACCTCGAGCGGAAGGACCTGGTATGTCGGGTCAAGGTCCCCGGACTTCGGCTTGAGCCCGGCCGGAATCGTGCCGTTCTTGTTGATGTAGACGATCGCCGCGGCCTTGCAACCCGCCTGCACCGCGTACCACGTCACTTGTCCGATATGCTCGGGCTTCGGGCCGTTCTTGAAGACCTCGACGTACCCTTCGACGTTGATGGTCTTGAGATCCATAAGGATTCCGTCCTCGACAAGTCGCAGGTCAGAATGCCCGGTCATCGAGCCCGAATCCCACGTCTCCTCTGCGGGGACCTCGGGCAGGTTGCCTTGGATGATCTCATGCGTCTTCGTCCCGACCTCGAAGGCGAGGGCGAGCTTCCGGGGAAGCTGGATGACCTCTTGCGGGTCGAGCTGGGCCGCGAGGACCTGTGCCCGGGCGCAACGGTGGATACCCGAGGGACGGACCTTCCACTCGCCCCGGGGGCGCACCCCGAGGCGAAGAAGTGAGAGGTCCATCATGGCCTGGACCTTGTTGATGATCTCGTCTCCGTTCATGCCACTTCCTCCGCGTCGCACTCGATATCGAGTTCGTTGATCAGGAACGCGACGGCCTCGGCGTAGGTGTCGTGCCACTCGCCCAGCCTGGTCGGGGTCACCGCGACGTTGTTACCGATGAAGATGCCGTTCTGGTAGGTCAGGGTCACCGCCCCGACCGTGACCTCGGTCATGCCCGCGGGGTCCTCGACGATGATCTCGTCCCGACGGCATGACGACAGGATCGACCAGTTGTCCGAGGTCGGGGAAACGCTCGAGACCTGGAGTTGGACCAAGTCCTCGACAACCGTCACCGCGAGGGCCACCCGGAACAAGGGGAACTCGCCCCCGGTCTGCTTGATGAAGTTAACCACGACGGAAGCCCTCCTTCTGGGCGAGGATCATCTCGACGAATGCAACGGGGACACTGTACCGGACCGATGCCCGGACGATTGCCTTGAGCGTGTCGCGGGTCAAACCGCTGAAGACCTCGGCCGCCGCGCCTGGATCGAGCTCATAAACCCTGCGGACCACGTCGATGAGCGCCCGCTCGGCAACGTCGTGGTATCCCTCGAGGTCGAGGGCCGCGGCCCCCAGGTTGTCGAGGGCATTGGACAGCCGGATTGCTTCCGGCGAGGGGATGGTATCGGACATCAGGCGCGGCCTCCTTCGCCGCTGGGTTGGACCTGCTCGAGGGAATCGAGCAAGAAGGGACGCATGTCCCAGACACGGTGAGGGACGTTCATCCCGATCCGGTCTGCGAGATGCAAGGCAAGCAAGACCCGCTCGACATCGTGGTCCTCGGGATTCGCGAGGATGTCCTTGATGAGCGCATCGATGGAGGCCCGCATTAGCAGGCCACCGCGAAGCAACGAAGGCCGTCGAAGTCGTCGAGGGCAACGAACACCCGCTCTGCTGCGGCCCAGTCCTTGTTGGACAGGTCGGACAACGGGATTTCCTGGATCTCGACTTCGCCGAGAATGACCTGGGCCGTGGCGCGGTCGACCGCAAAGGTAGCGGGAGCGCCGTTGCTCATCAGGAAGTGCATTTGAATCTCCTTGGGGAACTGGGGAACTGTTTGGTCCGGCCGGGGGACCCTGGATTGGTGCGCCCCGACCGTGTTGCTAATGTACCACGTGGAACATTAGGCGTCAATACTTTCCAGAAAGTTTTTTGGGAATGACGCGTCGTAGGCCATTCGCCAGAGCAAGAGCTTGCCGAGGACGTAGGTGATCTCGTTGGTGTTGACGCGGTTCCGTTGCCGAGCCCGCGAGCATGGATTGCATTGCGGATGGACGGCCCCAGTCCGGACGTTGACGTAGAACAACTCCGCGGGCAGGGTCTCGAGACAGGCATTACACTTGTGCATCGGGTCCTCAAGATGCCGCAGGCGAGGTCGCCCGCCCTTCTTGAGTCGTGGCCTCGAGTCGGCAACCTTGGCCGCTTCGATCCGCGCCCGAGCCGCGATCAACCTGGCCTGTTCCTTCGCGGTCCGGATGTCTTCGGCCGTCGGCCCCTCCAATGGGACCGGGACTGGGTCCCGGGGCTTCCGCTCGGCTTTCTTCTTTTCCTCTTTCTTGCGGGCCTCCTTCGCCCTTCGGTCTGCCTCGAGGAAGCACGGCTTGCAGGTTGCCATGATCGACCCGTCCGTCCGCTTGTAGAAGTCGGCCAGGGGCCTGACGACGGAGCACCGAGAACAGATCTTGTCCTTGGTGATCGCAGACCGTGCCCGGATGCAACCCTCGCAGAGACCGCCCACGAGGACCGAGAAGAGGAGCGCGCAGACGTTGCAGGATTCCAGTCCCCTAGGCATCGGAAGCCGCCTTCCTGAGCCCCTCGAGGCGGTCACGATGGACGACGGGAGCGATGACCGCTTGCCCGCGCCACCGGGAGTCCGGTTCGGTCTGCTGATTCGGGGACTGCATCATCACGCGGACGACCCCGGACTCGTGGATCTCGAGTTGTACACCGTGGGCCGTCATCCCGAAGGCGTGGTCGATCGCGGTCATCAAATAGCCCCCGTTGATCGCGGTTGTCGCGGCCCCCCAGCAGGGGGCCTCGATCCGCATCATCCCGACCCGCAGGAACCCGCCACCGATCTCGATCTCGACGGTCTTGTCCTTGCCACCGTGGATCTGGGCGAGCCTGCGTCGCTCCTGGATGTCGGCGAGGGCCGCACGAATCAGGGGCGAGACCTCCCGCCCCGGGGCGATGGTCACGGCCTGAGCCCGACTGACCTCGGCCTCGTGCGGCGTCTCGGGATGCCCGAGGGTCTTGTCGAGGATGTCCATCGGGACCTGGCCCTCGTGGTCCTTGCCCCATAGCTTGACGGCGAATGCCGCCCCCCGGTCCGGGGACCAGAGGAACCCGAGGTCCCGGTCCTTGTCGATCAGGATCTCGACCGCGTCGAGGGCCTGAGCCGCCCGATAGAGGTCCTGTACCGCCTGTGGCTTGAGCTTGATCATCATCGCCACTCCTTGACGACCTTCGGCCGCAGGTTGAACCGACGGCCGTTCCCGTGGGTACAGACGATCTCGTCTGTATGCAGGCCGATGTTGATGTCAACAAGCCCGGCCTCGATTGCCTCGCCACGGGCCACCCCGACATGGGTCTTGTTGTATTTCGGGAACAGAAGCTTCAAGTCCTCGTCCGAGAGCTTGAATAGGATTTGTTTCTCGAAATGGGTCAAGTTGACATTTGACCGCTTGGACGTGGTTTTCCATACCGCAATCAGGTTTCGCACGGCCCGAGCCATTGCGCCGAGCGACTCCGCCGGGGGCTTGAGTTGCGGGGCATCTTCCCGCCGCTCGAGGATTGCCTCGAGCGCAAGGACCATGAGCTTCTGGTCCTGAGTGTCGATTGCAAGCTGGGCAAGCCGCCGCAGATGTTCTATTTTCACGCCTCGATCCTTTCTACCGTGGGGCGATTCTCGGCCCCCATGTTGAGCACGTCCAGAGCGTTCAGGAACGCCCGCTCGGCATCGTTGAGCTTCCGCAGGAGTTCCCGGTTCGGTCCGTGGGTCATGACTTCCTTCGTCACCCGCCAGAACTCGAAGGCCAGCCGGAGCGCGTGGTCCCGGCCCTGAATGTCGATCTCAGCCCGTTGCAACCCCCGGAAGAGGTCGTCGAGTCCCTGAGCGATCATTTCCGGAGCACCAGGGCATGGACGCCCGGGACCTTGCCCTCGAGCTTCGCGGTAGCCCAGACGATCCCGTCGATCAACGCGATAGTCCCGAACCAGACCCCGAGGGCCGCGAGGATGATGATCCCGCGCCGCGCTGCTTCAATAGTCTTTCGACTGAGTCGCCTGCGATGATGAACTGTTGACATTTCCTCGGGCCTCCTTCGCCCTTGGGGTTGACGGCGATCAGGTCACCCGACCAGATCCACCGCCGAACGGTTATCGGCGTGACGCCGAAGATCTCGGCCGCCTGCCTTGTTGTGTAGTATTCCATGGAATGATCCCCGGGGAACATGATATGCGTCACAAATCCCAAAGTCCATCCCCCCCGAGACCTGTGCTTTTTCTCGAGGGGGATTCGGGGGCCTTCGCCGTGGATAACCGCGCCCGCCCTGATAGTTGGTATCGTCGGCATGGACACGGCACTTCGGCCCGACATCAAGATACACGAATCCCCCGCCAGACGCCTCGCCCGATTAGAGGGAGGAAGAAAGACGGGGGAATGAGCCGGGCCTTGTGGGCCCGTCGGCGGGTCAACCACCCGGAGGCGGAAGGAACGGCCGCCGATCGCCGAAGCGACCGGATTTATATAGTATCAGGCCTTTGCCTTTCGCGCAAGTTGCCACGCCCCGACGGCCGCGAGGAAGGCGCCGAGGGCCTCGATGACGTGTTGCCCCACGACCTCGGGGGACACGGCCTCTAACGACCCCTGAGCGGCCGCAGACGCGAAGACAGACCCGAGAGCCAGGACCGCGGCAAGCAACCGCACGCCCGGACCACCGGACGGGCCGACCGGGGCCTTCTTTACCGCCTCTGTTACCGCGGCAACCGCGGCACCCTGAACCGCAGGCTGAGAGACAAGCCACCCGGCCGCTTGGCCTGCGACGTTGATCCAGTCCATCACACCTTCCCCCCGTGCGCCTTTATCGCCATGCGAAGCTCGACCGGGATCGCCTGATACTTGCCCTTGATCTGCGCCCATGTCGTCGGCTTCCCCCCGATCCGAGGCCGGATGTCGACGTGGATGAAGCCCCGGCCCGGGTAGATCCCGATCCCACCGATGCCCTTGATGTTGCTGGCAATCGCCGCGGCCTTGAGTTGTTCCGCGTCCGAGTTCATCAGGATGTCGGCCGCGATCCCCGCGCAATGCTGAGACCCCGGAGCCCCACCGATGAGTCGATTGTAGGCCGGGGAGCGATAGCCGCTTGATATCTTGAGCGGTCGACCGAGGGCCTCGCGCAAGGGCTCGAGGGCCAGGGCGCACAAGTCCGCGAGGGACTCCATGACCTCGGGGGACGGCTTGACCGGGTCGTTGACCGCGAGGAACTCGAGGACGGTAAAGTGCTTAGACAGGCTCAAGGCCGGGTTCCCCCGAAGTGCGCGGCGAACCATCCCGAGGCCGCAGCCACGGCCGCGGTACCCATGCGCTCCCAGAAGCCGCGAGAGATGCCCGACCGGATTGCCTCGATGTTGCGGACCCGCTCGTCCAGGCGATCGACCTTCTCGCGAAGCCCCGGGGCAACCGTCGTCCCGACGACTGCCGCATGAAGTTCGGCAAGCATCCTTTCCTGATTCGCGTCCATCATCTCGCCTTTCCTCTAGTACGGTGCCGGAATGGCCCCGGCAGGCAGAACGGGGGAACCGATCGCGATGTTCTTCATGGTTTGGAAAGCCTGAGCGCCGCCGGGATGAAGTGCAAAAAGATTGCTTGGTGTTAACCAGTTCGCGCTAGATGCGCGCGTTGTGCTGGCAACAATCGTCCCGTCAATATAGAACCGAAGGTCCATCGTGCGAACGCCTGAAATCAAGTAGTTTCGCCATTCGACGCGATACTTATGAAATGCTCCGTCATACAGGCTCGAAGCCGGGCTATAGCTGACAACGGGAGATCCTAGATTATCTGTCTTTGTGATGTTGAGTTGATTGCTCGCGCTTCCCGTAGCAGATGAACGGAAGACGACACCTGACTCCATGGTTGGAGCTGTTGCCGCGCCCTGCTGTCCTAGAATAATCCGCGTCTGGTTGTTCGGGTTGGCCGTTTCACCAAGACAAATGTCGGCTTCGATGTACCCGTTCTGTGTCAACCATTGCGGCCATTCCCACCCGCGGGCACGATAGACCGGGGCCGCCTGAGTTTCGATGTAGGGGGCCGAGACAGCCGATGATGCTGCTGATATGAGGTTATAATCGCCCTCGCTGCCGATATAGGCCTGAGCATGAGCAAAGTAATAGGTTATCGCGCCATTTGATCGAATCTGCACGGAAACATCCGTGACTCCGGATGAGAGCTTTCGTTGAACCACGAATCGTCGCCAGTTGTCGTCGATCGCTAGTCCGTTTGCCACGCTCGCATCAAGAGAAGTTGATCCGGCCCCGGTACCAAACTCCTCGATGCGAAGTAGAAGGTCTCCATCTGGGGTCGAAGTATTATTCCTGACCCACACCGAGAAAACCACGGTCTTCCCCGACAGGCCTTCCGCGTTTAGCAACCGTTGTTGAAGCCCGGCATTCGCGCCCGCGAAAGCCAAGGACGAGGCATCCGTCACCCCGCCAGGGCCGACCTGCCGGGTCGCCGTCACCGGGGCCACGCCGCCTGCGATGTACCAAAGACCGCGGGTTGTCGAGGTCGTGGTCTGCTTGTCGAATCTGTTCGAGTAGGCAAGAAGGTTCTCTATGGGCCGCACCCCGACGACATCAGGGAAGCGGCGTTGCGTGTTCGTTGTCGTGGGAATATAGCTTGTCGCGACCGCCGAGGTCTGGCCCGCAGCTAGCTCGACCTGGACGCCCCAGATCTGGACATCGGCCGCATCATAAATCATCGGCGACGGTTCATAGCTTGCGAATGCGAGGGAATAGGCCCCGGCAGGTGGATTAGTTATCAAGTATTGATAACGCGCCCAGTTCGTCCCCGTCGTGATGGTCTGAACGGACAGGACCGCACCCATCGAGACGGAGATCGTCTGCGTTCCAGCTGAAGTCGACCGGGCGTAGAACGAGACAACGTGTTGAGCGTTCGTTATTGTCACCGACTGCGACAGGGTCCCGAGCATACCCGCGGCGAACTGCACCCGCGTTCCGGTCGTCGTACCATCCGGGGCCGTCCCGTTGTTATTGGTGACGGTGACCATGGATTGAGTCCATGTCGTCCCGAGGGCCTGAGACTGGAGGATCAGGTTCGTCCTGTCCGGCTCGACGACGAGGCCCGCGTCCGCGGCATCGTAGGTCCCCGAGTTCCCGAACCGCGGCACGTCCGGACCGTACAGCGTCAGGCCCGCCGAGGTCGTGAAGGCCGACGTGGCCGCATAGGCGCGTTGTTGGCGCGTGTTGTAGAGCACGACAGGCCCGACCTCGGAAAGGGTCTCCTCGAGCCCCTCATACCGCCACCGGGTACCGTAGATCGAGGACGCGATTGTCCCCGTGATGAGCGTCCCGTTGGCTTCCTCGTATCGCAGGACCGAGGCCCCTGGGGGGATGAACAGACCATGCGCCTCGGTGATGGTCACGACGCCCCCCGAGACCGGGGTCACCGAGATCCTCTTGGTGTACCCGGGAGCGGTGCACCGGACATAGAACCGGGTCGTCCTGGGGCCTGAGACCGAAATGGTCAGGACCAATGGCGTCGGGGCCGTGCCCGCGTTCGTGACCGCAGGGGAAGCCCCAGCGGCAAGGGTGAAGGACCCCGTGTTGATCAGGGACTCCCCGTTCGCCACGACCCCGTAAGCCGCCCCGAGGTATGCCCCGAAGAGCGCGGTCCATGTTGCCGGGACCGCGGTCCCCTTCATGGAATAGTCCAACTGGACTCGGTGCGCCTTGAGCCGCTCGACGACCGGGGCCTCGGGGATGACCTCGAGCCCGAGGGCCCCCATCTGCAAGATTGACACCGAGCCCGCGGTCCCCGCGAGGTTGTAGAGTCGATCTAGGCGGTCATACCCTTCCGCGAGGCCGTTGACCTGGAGCAGATACCCGGGCAGGTCGAGGTCCTTCGGGGGATAGGCGACGGCCGTCGGGATGACCCGGACGGGTCCCCCGAAGGTCGATTGAATGGAGCCGTTCGCCCGGGTTGCCGGGGTCGAGAGGCCTGTCTCCTCGTTCCACCGGAATCGCGTGTTGATTCCGTCGTCGAGATGAGCGGCCCCGAGGATGGGTCCTGCGGGCTGGGTCATTCCTCTAGCTTAACGGGGACCGGGCATCGGGTCACCCCCCGGGGTCAGGCCGAGTAATCAAGCAGGGTATAGGTCGCCTCGAAGTCCTCGCGGCCGCCGCTGTCCGCGATAGCCCAGACGAATAGATCCCGGGATGAACCGTCGCCGAGGGTCACGTTGACGGTATCCCCGAGGTCGATCCGGGGGTCCAGCATTGCCGAGACGGTATAGGTCCGGCCCTGCCGGATATATTCGTCAAGGTACGATTCCGCGATCCGCCTGCATTCGACCTGGTTGATCCGGGTCAGGTCGACAAGTTCCCGGCGATACCCGGCCGAGGACCATGTAGCATCGTAGGACGGGAGGACCCGCTTGAGATAATCGCTCGAGGCATATCGGAATGACCGGGCCCGGCCTACCGTTCGGACCCACCAGAAGGGCCCGAAGCCTTCCGTGTTGAGCGTGGTCCATCCGGTCGGGAAGGTCCCGGTATCGGCCGTGTCCGCTTGGTCGTCGGTCAAGTAGGCCGCCCACCCGGTCTCGATGTTGGAATAGGCCCGGATCTCATAGACCTGAGCCGTCAGGGTCGTGGCCCCCATCGTGTCATCGTAGAACTTGAGCACGATCCGCCATTCGGCCGTGTTGACCCCACCGAGTGACGCGAACATGTCCTCTAGCTGCTTCTCGTCGATGACCGTCGGGGCCGTGCTCGACAGCGTGAAATAACCCGACCCCTCGAGCTGACGGGACCGGGTTGCGGTACCGGAGGTGTCGTACCGCTCGCCGTAGACCTCGAAGACGCCCCGCTCGCCGAAGACCTCGATCTTGTTGACCATCGGGAAGATCGTCCCGTCCTGATGCCGGACGCGGAAGGTCACCGTCGCCCCGCTCGTGGCCGTGGCCGCGTTCGTGGTCTCCACCCCGTCGAAGAGCCGTTGACCGTCGGTCCAGGTACCGCCAAGGGTAGGCTCGAGTTCCGTCGTCACGATGCGAGGTTCCCCGACCGACCGGACGGTAACCTGAGAGACAGGCTCCGGAAGGCTTCCGATCTGGACCCCCATGACGTTCCCGAGGACGAGATCCGGCGTTGTCTTCTGCCGGAAGGCCGAGACCAGAAGCTTGCCCGAGGGTCGGTCGTGAATGTACCCGTTCGGTGGAAGGCCGTCTCTTCCGATCTCGTCTAGGACCTCGTCGACCCCGATCAGGGTCCGCGAGAAGTTCTTGAAGTAGGTCAGGAGGGCATTCCCGGTCTCGAAGTCGCCCGCGGCATAAAGCGACAGGCCCGAGACGAGAAGGGCATAGTAGAAAGACTCGAGGCGATTGTCCGTCCCGACCGCCCCGGTCGTGTCCAAGAGGTACCAGATCGTCGAGGCGTAGACCTCGGTCGAGGCCGTGAGCCAATGCCGAGTCGACCGCGCCCGCATGATCCCGGCCTGCGGCAAGAGCTCGAAGAGCCCGCGAGGGTAGGACGTGACCATTGCGGATGACGTGAAGAACCCCGGGTTCGCCGCGGTCTGGCCGCTGTCCCGGTTATGCCGTTCCCACGCCCGGAAGCATTGGGTCGTGACAAGGCGAATCAAGTCCCCTTCGGCCGGGGCCGCAGAGAACGCGGAAACCGTGATGACCCCCGCGCCCGATACGCTCGAGATCTGCCGGACCTCAACCGCACCCGTCGAGGCCGATGTCCATTCCAGATATTCCGTCGGGCCGCTTGTCACCGCCACGACCCCAGTCCCGGACTTGAAGGGTTCCGGGTCCTTGACCGTGATCAGGGTCGTGGTACATCCGGACGCGGCGAGCGTTGCGAAGTCATCGGCGATGGTCCGCTTGACCCGGGTTGTCCCGAATGTATAGGTCACGGAGCCAGGGGGGACCCGGATGAAGAACGGACGGCCCGCCGTCGCATTCTGAAGGACGCCCCAGTAAGCAACCGCGAAGTATCGGACATACCACGTCCCGGCCCCGATCGCGACGAGCGGGTTCAGGTATGCCGCTGCATTCGCCTCAGGGACCGCGGTCCCGGCCTCGTTCGTGATGGTATAGTCCACCCCGTACACGAGCGGGGAAGAGAAGTCCGAGTTGTTGTCGACGATGACCCCGGGGAATGATCCGGTGCCGACCGTGATATCCACCGTCCCGCCCGCGTTCGTCCCGGGGATTGGGTACCGCGTGCCCACCGCAAAAGGCCCGGTCATCGTGACGTAATGCGCCTGCGACATCCCCGTCATGGACCCGGCGAAGGATGCCCGGACAGGGGTCACCGAGATCGCGTTGACATCGAATCCCTTGGTCCGTTGCAAGACCCCGAAGGACTGGACCTCGTACACGCGCACGAGGGCCCCGCCGTCCATCGTCCAGGCCTCGGACACCGAGTCGATCGGCCCGGTATGGTACGGCCACGCGTTCCCCGCGTCGTCGATTAAGTCGACCTCGAGTTGATAATAGGCAAGAGGTTCCGTCAACTCGGGCAGGGCATCGGCGAGGATGCCCATGGTCAGTTGCCAAGTCCCTTCGTCGAGTGCCGTCGACCGGGACCGCTGGACCACGGCCTCGGCTGGGATCTCGTAATAGGTCCATACCGTTGAGTCGTCGAGGTCCCCGTTCGTCGCGGCGATCCGGACGGACCAGACGAGGTCGATCGCCTCCCCCAGGTCCGAGGGCAAGGCGACGCCGTTACGGTCTGCCGTGTTCACGCCATTCTCCTACCGCGATCCGCCCGCCCCATGGCCGCACGGTTCGACGTGTTGGCCGAGACCCCGGACACCGATTGCCCGGCATCGACCCCGCGGCCCGAGCCGACAGGCCGGAAGAACATCCCCCGCGGGGCTCGCGTGAACTCGTCCTTGCCCGCGGCCACGTCGAAGACGTACAGGGGTTGCCGCTCCGTCATCCCCTTGCCCGATTCGTCGAGCTGGATGGAATAGATTTCGCGCATGATCCGGACAAGCTCCGAGAATGCCGCTTCTGATTGCGCCTTGGCGAGTTCCTGCGGGGCAGGCCCCGGGGCCTCGCCACCGGGGGACAGGAGCCCGCCTTCACCAGGCCGCCCCGCGATGGTGCCGGGCAACTTGGACGGCCCGAGGACGTTTTCCAAGTAGTTCTTCTGAACCGCGGCCGCGTCAATCGGGCCGAGGGTCAGGGTCTCGCCGACCCCGGGCAAGCCCTGAGTCCTGCGGTTCCCGGGCTGCGAGTTCGGATTCCGTGCCGCGTCCATCGCCCGGGCGATGTCGCTCTCGGTCAGACCCGCGGCCCGTGCGATGTCCTTGGCCTTCTCGATCCGCCGTTCCCGCTCGGCCTCGGTCATGGCTTGCCCGGCCTGAGTCAACCTGTCGCCCGCTTCCCTGAGCTTGTCTGCCGCGGTTTGCTGGGGCTTGAAGCCGTCTACAATCGCCGCGACGACCTCGACACCCACCCCGGCAAGTGCGGCCCCTATAGGACCGCCCAGAGCGCCACCCGCGGCCCCAGCAACGCCACCGAAGGCCCGAATCAGACCGCCGAGAGACGCATCCCCGCGGACAATGTCCACAAGCAACCGCCCCGCGGCCGTGATGCCCGAGGCGAAGTCCTTGTTTGCCTGCTCGATGAGCGATTGAGCGGTCTCAAATGCCTTGACGGTCTCTTCGTTTCGCTTCTTGTTCGCCTCGTCAAAGTTGTCGATGATATCTTGCGCGGCCTTGTTGTCCTTGACGATCTGCGCCTCGTTCGCGGCGATCTTGTCCTCGAGCAACCTCCGCTCGAATGCCGCCGCCTCGTCCTGCTTCCGGATTAGTTCTTCCTGTTTGCGTGTCGCGTCATCGGCACCGCGGCCCCGGGGACGGTCGGCCGGGCCCGCGGGCTTCTTCTCTTCCGGGGCCTTCGTCGGTTCCTTGCCCTTCATGAACTGAGCCGTCAGGGACCCCGGACCGAAGAGGTCCTTGCCGCCGACCCCGGTCGCCTCGACGATCTTCCCGGTCAACGGGTCGATGACCCTCGCGGTCTTGATGAGCGATTCCGTGACCCCGCCCATCTTGTTCGCGAGGCCCGTCGCCGCGTTCGTGGCATCCGTCAAGAACTGAATGAAGGCCGATTGCGGCCCGGCAAGCAGGGTCCCGAGGGCTTGGTTGAACTCGCCTTGAGCCTTCTTGAGACCTTCCGTCGCACCCCGGAGCCCGCCTTGAGCATCTGCGGCACCCTTCGCGGCCTTCTCGCCACGCTCGAGGATCTGAGCCATGATCGAGGCCCGGTCCGCGCCTTCCTTGGCGACGATCTCAAACTCGCGAAGACCACGGGTTGAACCGTTCAGGCCGAGGGCAAGTTTAGTCGCCGCGTTTTCAAGATCAGTACCGAAGACCGTAGCAAGGTTCACCGCGACCGGAAGTAGCTTGCTGATCTCTTGCTCTGTCAACTCAAATCCGCGCATGGCTGCGGCCGCCGACTTGATCGCATCGTCGTCGAAGAACACGGTAGACCCGGCGAGGGCCTCGGCCTGGGCCGTCAGTCTTCCGGCCGCGCCTTCCGCACCGTCGAAGACCGCAATGAGCTTCGATGCCACCCGCTCCGCGTCGATGACCTCGGCGTTCATCGCCTGAATCGCCCGGCCTGCGGACTCGAAGGCGCCCATGACCGCGGTCACCCCAAGTTGAGCCGCACCGAAGGCCGCGGTCAAGCGCCCGAAGTCGGACCGGAAGGCATCGGCAACCCGGGACAGGCCCGAGGTAGCCCGCCCGAAGTCCTGCATCGCGGACGAGGCTTGGTCCGTGGCGCGAACAAGACCCGAGGCATCCCCCGTGATCAGGACCTCGACTCTATCTGCCACGAACCCGCCCCCCTGTTGCTTGCGCCTTCGCCCTGACCTGCCGTTCCGCTTCCTCGAGGGCCTCGATCTTCCAAAGACCGATCCAGAGCTCGAACTCGGCCGCGGTCATCGTCTCAAGTAGCTCCCCGAGGGTCTTGCCTAGTTCCCTGCACAACCGCATGGCGATCCGCAGTTCGGGGAGCCGCTCTAGTTTCCCTGGGCCTCCTTGCTAGAGTCCGCCGCGAGACCGTTGATCCGCTGACAGGCCTCGAGCAACCGTCCGAGCGCCGATTCGGAACCGTCGACCTCGTCCGCCGAGGCCCATACCGGGGACCCCTCCTCGTCGAGCACGGCCCGGAAGAGCAACTGGGCGATCCAGTCGTCCGAGAGCTTGCCGTCCTCGAGCACGGAAACGGCCCGCCATGAGATCCGCTCCTTGAGAGAGAGTTCCTTGATCTGCACCCGCGCCCCTTGGCCGAGCTCGAATGGCTCGACCTTGGGGGCGAGGATCGCCTTGAGGCTGTCCTTCAACTGCTACCCGCTTTCTCTAGGCGCGGCTTACTGCGCCTGTGGCCGTCAGGCTCGCAGAGAAGGCGATGAGACCATCAACCGCGGCCGTCGTCTCATATGATGCCACAAGGCAGGACCCGGAATAAGTCACCGTCGTTCCGGTCCCGAAGACCAACGAGAACGCGACGCCGTCGGCATCGGCGAAGGCCGTGGCGAGGACCGCGTCCGGACCCGTCGAGGCCGTGGGGTCAAAGTAGCCCGAGATGGTGATGGTCGCCGAACGGAGACCCTGGATGAACTCGCGGTCGGAGTCGCCGAACGTGGTCACGTCGAGCGTGTCGCCGTTTCGGGTCAAGGACACGTTGCTCAGGAACGTGCCGATCGCCGTCCCGTTCAAGCTGAAAGTGACGTTCTTACCTGCTGCGAAAGCCATGGGGTCCTCCTACGGCCTGCGGCCGAACGCGACCGCGAAGGTCTGGGTATTGCGGGCAGAAGACAAGTTCGCCCGGACATATCTGCGGATCGTCCCCGAGATCTCAAGGGTCTGCGAGGTCGCCGCGGTGAAGTTCGAGAAGGTGCCGATGGTCACGAATGTCGCAGGGTTGTTGTCCGCGGAATCCTGAATCAGGACGGTCCCGGTGCCCGAAGACCCGGCATTGGTGACATGCAAGTTCACGACGGCCCCGTTCGTCGTTGCCGCTCCGTTGTCCACCGAGGTAAAGGCCCCAGCCATGGTCTCGACCCCGAGGGCATGCAACGATACCGCCCGGTCCACTCGCCCGGTAAAGGCGAGGTTCGCCGCGATAGCCTGGACCCCGTCGACCGGGGCCGAGTCCTCGTAGGACCCCTCCCACCCGGCACCGCAGATCCCGGGGGACCCGATAGCATCGGCATCCCAGAAGATCGAGACCGCCCGGGTCGAGGTCCCGGTCAGGAACGACGAGAGGACGGGTTCCGATGCCCCGGCCACCGTGTCGATGAAGCCGGACAACGTCGCCGATGCACCCTGCATGGTCTTCAGGAACTCGCGGTCCTGATCCCCAAAGACCGAGACATCGGCCAAATCCGCGTTCCGGACCGCCGAAACGTTGTTTAGAAAGGCCGAAAGGTCATATTCACCGATCAGAACCTTGGCCCGACGCCCCGCAACGAATGCCATGCGTTTTAAGCCCCCTGATAGGCGTCTGCGGCCGCGTCGCCCTCGCCAAGGTCTCCACTATCAGGGGACTCGACGAGCGGGGCTTCTGGGGCCTCCTGCGCGGTCACTTTTTCGGCATCGGCGAGAAACTGACCCTTTTCCACCACGACACCCTCCTCGACAAGCCAAGGGGACGCCTTGATGAGTGCCGCGGGGACTTCGTCGCCCGGGAAGACCTCAATCCCAAGGCCTTCGTTCTGGACGTGGCCCCGAGAGATATAGACCTTCGGCATTTAGCAGATGACCTCGACGGTAAAGTCGCATCCTAGATAGGACACGCCCCCCATATCGTAAACGCCCAGCCCTTGGGCACTCAAGACCCGGGTAACGTTGGCCGCGCCACCGAGGGACGGGTCGCCCTCGATCGCCGCCTTGACCGACAACGCCCCCGATCCGTCGAGGTACTGCTCGAGCCGCTCTTGAGCCGAGCGGTCCGTTGCCTTGCCGACAAGAATCCGGACGGGGTAGGTCATCCGGTCCGCGGCCCGCTGATAGACGAAGTCGAAGACGATGGAAGTCGGCATCCCGACGATCGCGGCCGGGGGGCTGAACTGATCAGGGATGGTCTCATAGCACCGGAGCCCCGAGATCGTCGCGAGCCTGGTCTTGAGTCCCGCACGGACCGAAGCGATATTCACAGACCCCTCCTCGCCCGGATCTTCCGGACGACCTCGCCCAGGTTCCGCACGATCTGGCCCTCGTACTGCTCGAGCGATCCCCGCAGGTACCGCCGGGGCAGAAGGCCCCCGCGGCGCGTGATAGCGTCGGCGATGACTTCGGCATCGTGGAACGTGCCGCCCCGGCCCTTCCTCTCGGCCCAGCCCATAAGGGCCGCAGGGGGCACGACGTGCCGCTTGCGGGGCCACGACGGATGGTCATGCACGAGGCCCGTGCCGAACTCCATATAGGCCCCGTACGGTTTCCCGTTCTTCCGGACGTTCGTCCCGATGGACGCGGTCACCTTCTGGCCTTCGACCTTGACCTGATCGTTGATCGAGGTCCGCAGAAGACTCGTGTCCACCGGGGCACGCCTGCGGGCCTCACTCGCGACGACCTTGGCCGCGGCGTCGATGTATTCCCGCAGGACGTCAACCGCATCCCGCTCGAGGTCCAAGGC
>Ga0222714_10003534_pt1 | contig 15829 bp, 23 predicted proteins | sample C33_3DmetaG_FD_165048 | JGI IMG/M metagenome (GOLD analysis project Ga0222714, IMG submission 165048) | Estuarine water microbial communities from San Francisco Bay, California, United States - C33_3D | ecosystem: Environmental > Aquatic > Marine > Unclassified | place: USA: California...
CTCACCAGATGATATCAAGGATGATACCTGATTAGTATCGAATTTAATTAATGAACGAGCAACATCTTTTAAGTTTCCATAATAAGTTTTAGAAACTTCTAATATCTCATCCAAACCCGTATTCTGAGTTGGTTGTTGTAAGTAAATTGATGCATCCTTTGATGCTGTTATAAAGTAATACATTATACAACCCTCCCTTTAATATCTTTATTAGGAAACTTAACTTCGAATACAGATGGGTCTAATGATGGGTAAACCATTTTGTTTTTTGTTGCCTCTGAAATGTTATATGAATTATCTGAATAGTTTCCTAAACATTTATTCACTATTTCACACTTAGGTACTGATTGTACACCTTCAACTCCAGCTATTATTAATTCTATTTCAGAAATATTAATTGGCATATTAAATGTCCAATTATCAATATTAAAATATTCTTTAAGTTCATTAATACAACGAGTTAAAACCTCTCTTTTATTGTATCCTCCATAGACTCTAATTTCAAAATCAACTCCTATGTTTATAATGAATCCATCTAAAATATTAACACCATCAGTTAACATTCTATATTCACCCAAATATGTTTTTAAGTTTTCTTTAATAGCTCTATTTAAATTATTTAAATTTTTGTTTGAATCATATCCTAACACATATAAGTTAATTGCAAATGGATTGTTCTTTTCATTTACATTATTTTTCTTACCACTTAAAAATCTTTTTAATTCGTCTTTTGTTTCTTGTTCACTAAGATTTTTATCTTTTAATGATTGAACCAACCCAGCAAATTCATCCAATGAATTGGGATTAGCCAAAATAGATGCAGGTGAATTATTATCTAATTCTCCATCGGGTGCACAGTATGCTTTTGCAATACCACCATATTTTGATGGTAACGATAATGCTCTTACTTGGTAATCTTTACGAGTTACCGCTCTATTTTGTGAACCAAAGTTTGCAAGTGCATTTTCTCTAATCTCTTCTATACTTTCGGCATCTCTACCACCAGTTGCAGGTTCTTCATTATCAATAGCTACAGAACTTTTCATTCGGTTATATAAAGCTATATCATTTTGTGAAAATGTTTTTGTATCATCATCAAATTCAATTCTTCTAATCGTTGTTAATTCTCCAACTGATGCATTTGAGGATACACCCCCTCCCACCAAATAAGATATGGTAAATTCTCCAGTAGGTGCCTGACCATAAGTTTTGCCTTTTAAGAAATTAGCGGGGTCAAATGATGAACCCAATCTATCTATTGAAGAGTTTAGTCCTAATCCAACATTTTTAAAGTTTGGAATTAAAGTTTCATCATTTTGAGAAGTTCCACCACCAAATATTAAACTAGTTGTATTATCAGAATTTATACTCGTTGTAAATCTTCTTGATGTTTTAATTAATTGTAAAACACTTGGAGGTGCACCCTCGATTGAAGATAAATCTTTATCAGTTTGAGCAGAAGTTGGATAATCCAAATAAATCATTTCCTGAGCTAGATATGGAACCTTATACCATTTATTTCCATTTTCATCACGAACATCGTAAATATCAATTACATTTGTATCTGCAAGAGTTATCTTTGAAAACTCAGATGGTGAACTTCCAAAGTTATAAGTTATACTCTTTAATTCTGCAGAAATTGCATTTACATATTTTTTAACTAAATACTGAGTAGGTTCGTTTGAAATGGAATCTCTATTAAAAACCGTTATTTCTCTATCGTTATCATCATTGAAGTCTAACAATTCAGTTGTTCTAAATTTATTATTCGTTGTTGATGCTTCCGCAATCATACCTTCTTTAATTCTCAAATAATAATCAGAATCTGGTCTAACCGAATTACCACTTCCAGTAGCTGGGACTATTTGATATACACTTAATCTAACAACGGCAGGTGATGTTACTTTTGGTTGATAACCAAGATATTTTGCCAAAGCCAAAACATTAGATTTATCTTCAGCGTAAATCATCAATGATTCTTTTAAAGTATCATCAGTATAATAAGAAAGTATATCACCCAAATATGATGCCATTTCAATAAACATCATACCAGGAGATGATTCATTGAAATCGGAATATGTTCTTGGGAAATAAGTTTTTGCGTAATCAATTAAATTTTTTCTAAAAGATGCAAAATCTTTACTTAGATATCTAATATCTCTACCCTGATTTGATTTTTTTGTTATACTATTTAGTGCCATTTTATTATCCTTGTACTGTAAATGTTACTTCTTCTAATTGTATATCATTTCCAACTAAAAATTGAAGATATACATTTACTTGATTTCTATCTCTTAGTTCATCAGTTGCTTCTATGTCAATTCCAGATATTTTAATATAAGGTAACCAGAAAGAAACACTTTGTACAATTGTATCAGTTATTCTACTTTCAAATTCCTCATCATCCATTTGTTCAAATAACAAACTCTTTAAACCAGTTCCAAAATCTGGTTGCATAACCCGTTCACCTCGTTCGGTTAATAACAAATTTATTAAATTTGATTTTGCCTGTTCTCTTGAAGTGAATGCTTGCTCGAAATATCCAGTAGGACCATTTTTAATAGGTAAAGTTATTCCATACGCATACGAATCAAAATCGACTGTATCTTTTAAAACTTTTCTACCAATTACAAATGCCATTACTATTTACCTCCACAAGTACAATTTTTACTACAATTTCCTTTTGATTTTTTTAAAAAAAATCTTAGAATTGTAACAACTGAAATTGAAACCAAAACTAATAAAATAAAATCCTGAATCATTATTTTTTAAACCTCTTTACTAATTCGGAATTATCTCTATTTAAGATTCTATCTAAACCAGGAAGACCGGTTGTCACACCAAGACCTCCTTTATTTGGAGTTGAACCCCCCATATCACCATAACCCATTTTAGCTGCCATTTGATTTCTCATTGCACCCAACCCTACTTGTGCAGTAACTGGATTATTAAATGTAATTGTTTCATCAATATCAGGTTCGGCATCCATATAAGAAGGAACATAAGAAGCTGCTTCTTGTATTGGTTGTTGTTGGAATGTGTCTAATACTGATTTTACTTGAGTTCCACCTGCTCTTTGTTCTTTACTAAATGGTTTTGTTTGATTTAGAATCTCGTTAATAACCGGATTCTTTGTAAATGTTTTTATTTCAGATTTACTATTTCTTTCTTTTCTTAATAATGCTTCCGCTTTTACGAATGGGTCTATTTCAACAGACTTAGCGGAGGCAGCAACAACACCTCCCTTCACCTCCAATAGAGATTTGACTCTACGAGTTACTTCTTCCTCTAAAATCTTAGGGAATGTTTTTGATAGAAATTGTTCTTGTTTTTTAGCAACCTCGGCTTCTACTAATACCTTGATTACTTTTAATAATTGTTTTGAATCCATTTTTATTTGTTTTCTTTTATCTTAGTATAAATATATTCTTAATAGTTTTATAGAATTTTAATCAGGAACATCCCACCCTTCCCAAGTTCTCACTCCAGGGGCAGGAGGAACCAAAGGAAATCCGGGATACATAGATATCGTTATATACATTCCAGAAATAGTGGTAATGTGTATCTTCATAGCCGATGTTAATATATCCAAAAAATCATTAGTGTTATTGGTGGGGAATTCAGGGCCAAATGAAGTCCATTGACCAGGATTTGTAACAAATGCATTAGTGGTTGATAAATTAGAAATTGCTCCATCTGCTGGAATTACTGGTGGAATTCCTGCCAACAAGGTTGCACCTGTCCAATAAGATATAACCGCCTTACCTATATCATCTATAAAATTATGTGGTCCATTTTGAACGAATGATGCTTTTTGACATGCAATAGTAGTTAATGCCAACATCCCAGCTTTATTTGAACTTGAAATTGGTATATTATTAGTTAGTTGAAATCCTCTACGAATACACATATCATATTCAGATGTAAGTTTATTAGCAAATTGGGAATAAGATGTAATTCCATTTTGATTTGCCATATAAGCAGACATACTTGATTTGAATATTGAGAAAGACATGATTTACTCCGTAAAATTCAAGGTGGAAAGTATAGTATCTAATTTACCTTTTATTTGATTATAAGTTGCAGCATTAACTGGTGGGCCTGAAGGTCCTGATGGTGTTGGGTGGGTTTCGGCAACTAACGCATCTATTAGTTCTTTTAATATTTCCACCAAAGCAGTACCACGAACAAGTGGTTCCTTTTCATCTCCGTCAACATTTAAGAAAATCTTACCACTCCCAGCTAAAAAAGTTATATCATTATCATTTGTGGTTGTTCTATATTCACCATTTAAATCAATAAAAGCACCATCATTGCCATTATCAAGTGTAAACTTACCATCCGATACTATTGAAAGATTTCCTTTTGAAAAGAAAATCATTTCAGAATCTTTTGATGATAAAATAATCCTACCACTATTAATTAAAATCTGGTCAGTTCCTTTTAGTTCGTCTGGTGCTTCATAATAAACAGGTTCAGTATCAAATGGCCCATCTTCGGTACCGGGAGTAAATCCTAATAGATATTCACCACTTGTTATGGCAATAATAGAACCATCTTCTACAAGATTTTCCTCAGTACTTTCAAATTCTTTTAAATCTTCAAGTGATTTATCATTTTGTCTATTTCTAATAATGATGGTTGGTGAAAATACATTTTCTTCATTATTATATCCACTAAAACGAATTGATTGACCAAATCGTGATTGAATAATTTTATCACCTTCATAAAACCTTAAAGGATTTACTTTATTAAATTCAAAATAATCACCAAACTTATTTTTTCTATCATCTCCGGCACCACCAGCAGGAGTTCCTGTCTGAGCCGTGGTTGAGTATTCAGAAGAATTATTTTCAGAACCTTCTACGGGTAATCCTAATAGTAAAGCATCTTCTTTAGCTGTACCTATATTAATATCGGGATGAAATATTCTTTTATAATGTAAAGTACCTCCGATTTCAATCAACTGAACCATTTCACCTAAAAGTGGAATTCCTTCTTCTATGTTATATGGAGGATATGGGTTAACATCAGCTAAGTCATAAGAAGTGTCTTGTCTGGAAACTATTTTAGCATATCCCAATAAAGGTTCTTTATCAGATACATCAGATGAAATATCATCAGGTATTGTAATCGATTCTAATTCCGAATCATCTAAATATACAAAAACTACGGTACCCGTATTTGATACGGATTCATATAATTTATGTCCTTTATTTGATAAAAAATTACTATTTGAACTAGATAATCTCCTACTCATCTTTTACCTACTTTCAATTTTAACTCTTCAATTTCATTTGTTAATTCATCTACTTTGTAATCTTGTTCGGTAGCAACTTCTTTTGCAGTTTGTTCTATCTCTCTTAATAATTGTTCTTTCTCATCATCCGATAGAAATCCAACATCTCCTTCCGCTTTATGTTGAGCACCCATTATTCGTTGAGCGATTGCGGCCATCTTAATTAGTGCATCATCATTCTTAACAGAGGTATCAACAAGGTCTTTAATGATAGGACCAATCGCCGCCATATCACCAGCATGTCTAATCACTTTTTTCATTTCAGCAATTAGTTCAGAGATTCTTTGTTTTTTATTTTGTTGATTATCGTAGATATCCTTGAATAATCCACTTAAAGATTTACCAGGAAATAATTCAAAGTCTGTACTCATGATTTTACCATATTATGTTGTATATAAATATAGTAAATAAAAAAACCCCTTAAATAGGGGTTTTTTTTAATTTGATGCTAATTCACTTTTTAGTTTTTTAATTTTTCTTTCCAGTTGTGTTATACGGATTTCACTTCCTGATATTTTTGGCATATTTCCAATTTTCATCCAAATTAATTTTCCATATTCGTATTTGGCTTTACCGTAATGTGATTTCCAAATCCCATGTGCCTTCCATTCATTATTTATTAAAATATGATATCCAGATTGAATCTCATCTTTAAATCTTTTCACTTCGTTGAATGATTGTGAAAATGAAAATGTGAATGATAATAAAAATAATAAAGTTAAAATATATTTCATACAATTCCTCCTTTACTATAAATATAGTAATGTTAAGAAATTGTAAACAATATTAAGTTAATGTTAAGATTTTTTTTAAAATATAGATTTCTTGACTATAAAATTACCAAGTATCAAAACATCCATTTCACAATTTAAAAAAGTTTTTATAGCATCTTCTGGAGTTAAAACCATAGTTTGGTCTTTTAAATTAAATGATGTGTTTACTACTATTGGATATTTATTAATTCGTTTTAATTCTTTTAATAAATTATAAATAAACCTAGTTCTAAAAAGTCCTAATGTTTGAACTCTAGCTGAACCATCAACGTGGGTAATTGCAGGAAGTTCATTTCTATATTCTTCTTTTACTTTAACTACTTGGTTCATGTAAGGTATATTGGAATCATATTCAAAATACTCCTGCAAATCTTCTTCAATACATATTGGAGCAAATGGTCTGAATCCTTCTCTCTTTTTAATAACCATGTTTAATCGAGATTTCATTTGAGGGTCTCTTGGATTAGCAAGAATAGAACGATTCCCAAGGGCTCGAGCACCAAACTCCATTCTACCCTGAAACCATCCTATAATATTACCTTCTTTAATTAATTCAGCCGTTTTGGGAATAATAAAATCAATTGGGGCCCACTCATAATAAACATAATCTGAATATTCTTTTAGTTTAGATTCAATATCTGTTTTTGAATAATCAGGTCCTAAAAACGCATTCGTATTATCTATCCTCTTAGTTGATATATCTGTTTTTTCATAAAAGTACTTTAAAGCACATCCTATTGCAGAACCAGAATCAGATGGAGCAGGTGGAATCCAAATATTTTTAAATTTTGTTTTTTCTTTTATTTTACCGTTTGCAGTACCATTATATGCACATCCCCCACCCAAGCAAAGATTTTCATTTTTTGTTAATTCATATAATTTATCTAACAATTTAAAAAAATACTTTTCATATATTTCTTGAACTGCCGCTGCTAAATCTTTGTGGTCTTGTGTAAGTGTATCTTCGGGTAATCGATTTTCTAATCCTAAATATATACCTAAGTTTTTATTGAACATATGAGTATCTGACCAATCAAATGTAAAATACTTCATGTTTAATTCAAAACCATCACCGTTTTCCAAAACAATATCATCAAACTTGTTGATATACTTTGATGAATTACCATAAGGGGCTAATCCCATCACTTTGTATTCACCCTCGTTAGGCTTGAATCCTAAGAAGGCCGTGAATACAGAATAAAACATTCCAAGAGAATGTGGAAACTTTATAGATTCGTATGATATTTTTTTGTTATCTACATAATATCCCAAAGAGGTTGTTTCCCACTCACCAACTCCATCTACCGAAATTACAGCTGAACTTTCAAATGGAGAAGTATAATATGAATATGCTAAATGAGAATCATGATGTAATGAAAAATCTATTACAGTATTTTTACCTTTGTATAAATTTAAATCAGATATTAAATTGTTATAGTTTTTATTATTTCTATCAATTATTTTTCTTCTATTAAAATAATTTACTAACCCTCCCCGTTTTGTTGATTTTTCTATTCTATCTAATTTCAAATCAGGGGTTTCATAAAAAGTTATAACATCTATATCTTCCTTGGTTATATTAAATCTTTCAAATAACCATTCTAATGTTTTATGTGGAAATGATGCATCATGTTTTATACCAGTAAATCTTTCTTCTTCACACGCACCAATAATAGTGCCATCTTTTAATAAACAGGCAGCAGAATCATGATAACCACAACTAATTCCTAAAATATAACCCTTTAACATTTAATTTAATAATTTTATTTATCCCAAAACTCTTCTTGGATATCATCAAATTGACCATGTTCCAAATAATCATTCAACATTCTTTTCTGATGTTCTTTCATTTCATTTACAACTTTGGTAATATAATGAGTTTTACAATCAGTCATTTCTCTTATAAGTAGATACAAATGCTTTTTATTAAAATTTTCTATATTATCACTTCTACGAAAAAGTTCTAATACCGCATCTGCAATTTGTATATCTCTTTTTTTAGTAAAAACTTTATTTAAATTCTTATCCCAATAATTTAACATTATATCTTTAAATTCTCGGAACTCTCCTGCCTCTTCTATTTCATAGTAATCATTTTCTGGATTCCATGTCTCTGGCATTTCTGAAATTAGAGCGTTTTGTTTCCATCTCTTATAATTTCCGTTATTAGCAAGAATAAGATGATTTTTTGCAATAATAGTAAAATAAGAAAAAGCTCTACCCTTATCTTGCTTGTACATATGCATTTTTTCAATCATCGTTGAAACCACCTCGGTTTGCATATCTTTTTTAGGTACATCAAAATAAGAGAATTTAAATGTATTAATTACATTCTCTGCTAATTTTTCAAAAGGATATTTAATTCTTTCTTCATAAATTCTTGACCTTTTAATTGGGTCTTTTGTTTTATTGTACTCAACGATTGCATCTTGAGCTGGAGTACCGAAATATATTTTTGATTTCGGTTTTCTTTCTTTTGCCATATTTTTATAATTGGTTATCTAAATCTTCAATAATATTTTTTAATTGTTGGAATGTCGCACCAACTTCGTCATCTTTTTCAAACACCTCACGATTATCAATATCTTTCATGTTATCCAAGGATGCTTGTATTTTATTTTTGACACTATAAATATTATCAACAACCCTATCTTCTAGTTGTTCATTTTGTTTTAATAAATTTCTTATTCCGATTAAAAAGAAAATGTTTAAAAGAATAGAGAAATACATTATTATTTCTATTAATTGCATATTTGGTTATTTAGTTATAAATTCCTTCATTAGGTTTGATATATTTTTGAAATGAATATCATCAACTACATCCGATTCAGTATGTCTTGGGTCTGAAGTATCAAGCTTAGAATCTATATCTGTCAATAAATTCATTTCATTTTTAAAAATTTCATCTTCTATTTTCTTTCTATCTTTAGAGATTGCAATTTTTATTTTTTCTAATAAAAGTTCTCCAAATTTAAAACAAATTTGATTGGTATAATAAAATCTATGATTTGTTATTTTAATACTATCGGTAGATACCAATACAAAATAATTTAATTTTTTATTATCCATGTAATATACATCTCGTAACGGGTCCATTAAAATCAAAGTATCTTTATGATTTGACATTTTCAGAACAATAGAAAATATTTGATTTTCCTTTTCGTTCATTTTATATGGACGAATAAAAGCTTTTGTGAAGTTCATTTTTTAAAATTTATTTTTTAAGTTTTCTCTTTGTATTATATTTTTTAGTTTTGAAATATATTCCGGGTCTTCCGCATAATTTTGTGAAAGATAAGAATAGTATTGAGATTCGGTTCTTAATTTATTTAAGTAAGCATTGTAGTAAAGTGCATAATCATACAAACTTTCTTTCCAAGTATCATAACTTGCATGACCAAATTCAGTTCCTTGTGCAGTGTTAGCCCTTGATTTAGCTTGTTTCATCCCAAACATATTATTACCATTAAGAAATGAATGTGATTTAAAATTACCAGTTTCTAATTTTGCTTGTGCCAAAATAATATGAGGAAACCTAAAATTTAATTCTTTGATTTTATAAATTAATTTTTCTTCTGAAAACTCGTTGTATTCATCAATGATAATTAACTTTTCTTCCAATGAAATATTTTCAATTTCATTGTCTTTTATTTTAGTTGTAATTCCAACTAACATTGATAAAGAAATAGTAACTAAGATTGTTTTTAAAATTAATTCTCCATATCTAATCGGAGTATAAACCAGTTTATTTTTATCATATCTGTAAAGCATAAATTTATCCTTTCAATAATTAATTTATATAAAGATACGAAATCTTTATTAAATAACCTAATAATTTATTGATTTTTTTTAACACTCACCGATAGGACCAAAAAATCCCATTAAATTTAAAGCGGTTGATTTTTTTGAGTTTGATAATTGTTTGTTTATAAACTCCTCGTGAATATCAAGATTTTTTTGTATTTTTTCACCAAGGTCTTCTTCACTTACAATTCCATTTGTTATCAACAATTCACAAATAGATTCGATGATAACACTTTGAGTAAGTAATCTTCTATTTAAATTTTTTATTATTTCTTCCGATATTGAGCTCATCTATTAAATCCTTTAATGAATTTTTTTCATCATCACCATAATTTAATTCGCCAAATGATGTTTTAATGGTGGTATCTTGATAACCTATTGCGTACGCCAATCGTACACACATAACTTTATATTCGTTAATATCCATGTCATTTGGAACAACAAACTGAATTTCAGATGCTTCTCTGTTTTCAATCTCATCGATATCATCATATTTAAATATAAGTTTTGCCATAATTTCGTATTTTTATAGGATTTCTACACCCGAGATAAGTTGTGCTTTCTTGTATTTCATAAATTCAGTAGAACCATTTGGTAATTTAACCATTACCATTTCGTTTCTGCCATAAGTTTTTGGTGCAATATATGTTGTAGAATATCTTCTATCTGAATCAGTAATAAGTTTACCATTCAAATGGTCAATTTCATGTTGTGCACAAACACATTCCAACAACCCTTCATCGGAAAAGAATTCATTTGAATCTTTCCAAGGTTGCTTTTGGTCTGGTGAAAAAATAACAGTACCCAAATTATCACACTCAACGGTAAATGTTTTGTGTCTAACTGTCTTTACTGGTTTTCTCATTGTTTTAGGAATGGATAAACATTGCTCTACATACGCAACGGTATCACTTGATACTTCAACTACAACTGGGTTAATCAATACAAGTGGTTCTTTAACATTGATAACACATGCTCGAACATCTAAACCAATTTGATTTGCGGATAATCCAATTCCACCGTGTTTTTCTAAACCATTTAATAACTTTACCGAAATGTCATCAATCTCTTCTTGTGTTAATGGCTTAGATTGAATAGTTTTTTTTAACTTAATTGGGTCTTTAATTAGATTCATTGGTATTGTATTTTGGTTTAAAGTATTCATCGGTATATTCTACTGAATCGGGGAAAATTGATTTTCGTGTTTCTTCACTTATTAAAGTTCGTTCAGATACATCTCCACCGAAAGGTCTTTCATAAATAGTTTTACCACCATCGGGTGATTCATAGATTTTTTTATCTTTCATTTCTTCCATGATTTTATCTTGGATTTCTCTTTCTTTCCAATATAGTTCTCTTACTTTTGCACCCAACTCCATATTGTTGGGATACATTTCTACTAATGTTTCAATTTTCATATTTTTTTTATTTAATAAAATCAAAAGTTAATTGTTTACCAATTGATTTTAGTTTAGTTTCTAATCGTTCAACTTTTTCTTTATAACCTTGTTGTGTCCAACCATCGTTATAAGGGGATGTTGCTTCAATCTTTGCATTAAACAATTCCCACTCAAGTGCTTCTCGTGTTTTTGTAGTTTCCATATTATTCTGCAATGTTTAGGTATTTTTCTAATAACCAAGATGATGATTGAACTTTCTCACCCAATCCCCATACCGAATCTATTCCAAATGTATTACACACATCGTTCTCTGGTGTAGTGGTTTCAGTTCTATCTCCACCATTACCAAACGCCATATCTCCTTGTTGTAATGGTCTACCTTGTTCTCTTACAAATTTATATCGAGAGTGTTCGATGAAATCAATGGCAGTATCATCGTTGTGTATCTTTGGGTTCATTATATAAACATAATCCACATCACGAAGATTTTCCATAATGAATTTTCTTTCTTGAGCATCCATAAAAGATTTACCTTTCTTTCTTCTCAACCAAGCATCATTATTTAATCCAATCCAAACTTCATCAGCGAGTTTCTTTGCGTTTTGAATACATTCAACGTGTCCTTTATGAACGGGGTCAAATCCACCACTAATTAATATAACTTTATATTTTTTCATTTTTTTTTTATTTTATATTATACAAAGATACGAAATTATTTATATATTTCCAAATTTATTTCCAATTAAATCCAGCACCCATGTGTCCAAATGCTGCAGTTTGTGAAAATATTGGTTCTCTTAATTTTAAGAAATCAATAATACCTCGTGGTGATAAATCATATCCTTCAATTTTTTCTTCAACACCATCAACTACTGCAGTTGCTTGTAAAGGTTGGTCATATCCAATAGCGTACGCAAGTTGAACAAATACTTCATTTGCTTCTGGTCTTTGTTCCAAAATATCTACTGCAACTCTACGAGCCATATATGCGGCACTTCTATCAACTTTAGTAGCATCTTTACCACTAAAGGCTCCACCACCAATTGGGATACGAGGACCGTAATTATCTACTGCAAGTTTTCTACCTGTCAATCCTGCATCAGCTGTAAATCCACCAATGTTCCAATCTCCTGCTGGATTAACGTGGATTTGTTCCAAAGTGTATTTTGGATATCCTCTGAAGAACTCATTTACAAGTTCATATAATTCTACATTTTTAGCATTTTGGAATGATGCAACTACCCTTACTCGGTTTCTATCTAAAGTGATTTGAGTTTTACCATCAAATGGAAACTTCTCAAAGATGAATTTGTTGAGTTCCCTTGCAAGGAAGTATTCTTGTGGAAGATATTGGTCATTCTCTCTACAAGCATAACCAGTCATGATACCTTGGTCACCCGCTCCACCATTATCAACTCCTTGAGCAATCTCTGGTGATTGTTGATTGAGGTTAATGACAACTTCGGTAGAACCATCGTTAGTAATATCTTTTACAATTTCTAAAATTTTACTTCCACGAACTTTATAATCGGAAGTTACTTCACCGGTTACATATACCAATCCATTACCACCACAAGTTTCAATTGCAACTCGTGAGTATGGGTCATGTGTTAAATGTAAATCTAATAATGTGTCTGATATTCTATCACACATTTTATCTGGGTGCATTGGTGATACACATTCTGCTGTTCTAATCATTTAAAAAAATTTATTTATTATCTTTATCTAATAGTTGTTGAATATGTTGAATTCTTAACTTATCTTCTTGTGTATGAAATTCTTGAAGTTTAAGTTTTAACATTTCCATTCTCAACTTTTCTTTATTTTGTTCTGTAATGTTCATATTTTTAATTAAGTAATTATAGGTAATTTTCAAAGTAATATTTTCTTACCTTTTCTCCCAATTGAGAATCGCTAGAATACTCATTTATAAAGTATTTAGGTATTGTTATGTGTTGGTTCCCTTCAGAACTACCTTTCGTATAACATTGAATACACAACTGTCCAGCACCTTCAATATATCCGGTCCTATAATCAATATGTGTAGTTTTTAATGTAGTAGTTTTAGTTCCGCAAAGAATACAATCTTCATATAGATTGGTATCTCCTACTGATGTAACATTATTGTTTTCATCGATTGTTAGTGGTACATGATGTTCTCCCATAGTTTTTGTTTTTAGTTTGACAAAGGTGCTTTAATTGTTGGATGTGATTGATAATCTAATATTTCATAATCAAACTCACCATTTAAAATATCTACATTACTTAATTCCAATTTTGGTAAATGTTCAAATGGTTTTCTTGTTATTTGTTCTAACGCTTGGTCAATATGGTTTTTGTATAAATGAGTATCACCAAGGTTACCAATGATTTCGCCAGGTATCATATCTACTTCTTTTGCAATCAAGTGTAATAACATAGCGTAAGATGCAATGTTAAATGGTAACCCCAAGAATGTATCTACACTTCGTTGATTCCACATTAAAGAGATTGCTCTTTTAGGAACATTATGTCTATCCAAAGCTTCATCCAATAAGTGTTGACCTTCCGGTATTCCGATATACCGACTTCTTTCAAATTTGTCTAACTCTCTCGTGTAAACTTGAAATCCATAGTGACAAGGTGGTAGAACCATTTGGTCTAATTGGCCCACATTCCAAGCACTAACCATCAATCTTCTACTATCTGGGTTTGTTTTAAGTTCGTTGATTAGATTTTGGATTTGGTTTTTTCCATCATTGTAACCATTGATTATAGTATCACTAACTATTTCAAACCCACCCCAATCTACCCATTGTTTGCCGTAGATTGGTCCTAACTCACCCCACTTCTTAGCAAACCTAGTATCGGTTTTGATTTGTTGGATGAATTCGTCCATTGTGTATTGTCCATCAACATCCATTGAGGTTTTAGCTGCGTAGTTCTTATACGCATCACCATTCCAAATACTACAACCATTATCCACCAAGTACTTGATGTTTGTATCTCCTTTTAAAAACCATTTAAGTTCTGTCATAAGAGTTTTAATTGCCATCTTCTTTGTAGTAAGAAGTGGAAACCCATCACTTAAATTATGTCTGATTTGTCTACCAAATACTGAAAGAGTTCCTGTGCCAGTTCTATCTTGTTTAGATGAACCATACTCTAAAATGTATTGGAGTAAATCTTGATATTGTTTATCTAATTTATTCATTTTAATATATTTGTTTCGTAACTCACCATGTCTCCACTTACCATACTCTTCCCATTTGTTTTTATTCATATTACAAATATACGAAATTATTTGAACTTATCCAAGCGTTCTATTTCATTTTTTATTTTAATATTCCACGGTCCCCAAGTTATATTATCCAACAACCATTTTCTATAATAAGGTGGAATGGTTGCAACTGGTTTTCCCGAGTACTTTCCGAAGGTCATATAAACCTTTTCTATATCACCATCTTCGTTTGTTTTTTCTGAAAGATTAATACCACCCTCTAAGTGGATTCCTATTTCGTGCATTGGAATGCCTGTGATTTGTTTCTTACCTTCACCAAACAGTTCCCATTCTTCACCACCAGTATCTTTATAGTAAAGTTCCTCAACCTTACCAAACTTTTCTACTGAACCTACAAAATCTACCACTAAACAATTTTTCTTATTTTCGTGAATACGAGTTCCTCTACCAACGAACTGATACCACCATGAGATTGAGGCGGTTGGTCTACCTGTAATCAAACAATCCAACTCGGGGTAGTCAAATCCAACAGTAAGAACGTTCACTTGAACAATCACTCTTATTTGTTGATTTCTAAATTCTTCAATAATTCGGTTTCGTTCCGCGGTTGGTGTTCCACCATGTACAACTGCTGCTTGTGGAATCTTTTTTGCAAGTTCCATTGCCTGTTCTATCGTTGGTACTGCAACAAGAATAGATTTCCTATCAGAAACTTCAAAAATCTTCTTAACAATTTTATCACCAATATTTTGGTTCTCATACGAACGAGCAATGGAATCGGATGTATATTCTGCACCACTTGAATTGTAAACAAGTGCACCAGTATCGAAATCGTAAGATTGATATTCTAATGGTGTCCAATATCCTAACTTTACAATATCTTGAATCTGAGAAACATGAAGAATGTATTTAAAAAAAGCACCATGTTTACTTCTATTAGTTAACATTACCAACTTTGAATATGGGCCCGTATCACCCATGTTGGTTTGTAATTTTAAGGGGGTTGCAGTAAGACCAAGTATGTGAGTTGCTTTCATACCATCCACAAACCGTCTTAATTGACCTGACTTATCTCTCGGGTATCTATCACACTCATCTATAATGATTTTACTTACACCCATTTCTCGGAACTTAGTTGCTATTTTAATTATAGAACCGATGGTTGCATAAGTAACATCACCCAACTCTTTACTTCCCATTGAAGCAGAGTAGATTGATGCAGAACCACCAAGAGATATAAATTTATTATAATTTTGTTCTAAAAGTTCTTTTGAAGGTTGGAGTACTAAAAGTTTTTCACCAAGTTCCTTTGCAATTGCAGCAATGACAATCG
>Ga0222714_10003538_pt1 | contig 15825 bp, 14 predicted proteins | sample C33_3DmetaG_FD_165048 | JGI IMG/M metagenome (GOLD analysis project Ga0222714, IMG submission 165048) | Estuarine water microbial communities from San Francisco Bay, California, United States - C33_3D | ecosystem: Environmental > Aquatic > Marine > Unclassified | place: USA: California...
TTAGCCGTACTTTTAGGTAAAAAACCAGGCTATCTTCAAAACAAACTTAATCAACCCAAAGCCATTCCCGAGCCACCCAAACAGGTCACCCTACTCTTACCCGCTGAAATTTTAAGGCAGCGACCTGATATCAGGCAAGCTGAACGCAATCTGGCTGCTCAAACCGCAAGGATTGGCATTACCGTAGCGGAAATGTACCCAAGGTTTAGTTTAGGTGGCACGATTGGTTTAAGTAAAGCCTCAGATAATTCGGGCAACACCGAGTACTATTCTTTTGGCCCCTCGTTTACCTGGGAGGTCTTTGATGCGGGGCGTCATGAAGCTGAGATCAAAGTGCAAGATGAACGCTTAGAACAAGCCAGAGCATCCTATGAAAAAACGGTTTTACGAGCCTTGGAGGAGGTTGAAAATGCACTTACAGCATATAATGAGGAACAAGGCCGAATTAAAAAAATTAAAAGCTCAGTGGATGCATCCATTAATGTGAATGAAATTACCAAAGCACGCTACAGTGCCGGCCTTATAGATTTCCAGGAGGTATTGGATGCACAACGAGTCGTATTTAACCAAGAGGATGATTTAGCTGCCAGCCAAGGTGAATTAATTCAACATTTAATTGAGATTTATTGGTCCATGGGAGGCGGATGGGATGAATCCCAGTTAGGTATTCGTGATGAAAATAAATCTGAATAAAGGAACGATGATAATGAGAGTTATTAGCCTACTTTTAATATGTAGTCTTTTTTTAATTTCGTGTGGAAAAAAAGAGGAACCTCAAGAGGAAATTATTCCTGCGGTTGCATGGATGGAAATTAAAGCTGCAGGTGTCAACCAAACTCGAAAACTCGCAGGAGAACTTGTTCCCGAATTAGGAGGTTCTTTAAGCTTTGGTGTAAATGGTCAAGTTATTAAAATCCCTGTTAAATTAGGAGACCAGGTCAAAAAAGGTCAGGTCTTAGCGGTTCTTGATTCCAGTGACTTTCAAAATAATTTTAACTCAGCTCAATCAGATCTCAGAAATAAAGAATCGCTTTATCAACGTATGCTTAAAGCCAGAGAAAGTCGCGCCGTCTCTCAACAAGAGGTTGCGGATGCTAAAAACAATTTCGATATGGCTAAAGCCAATCTCTCCATCGTTAAGAAAAGTTTAGAGGATACGAATCTAAGAGCCCCTTACAATGGGGTGATTACCTCAGTAGATATCGATGAGGCCCAACAAATAAGGGTGGGTGAACGCTGTTTCATGATTGACAGTGGCACAGGTCTTGAGATTGATGTATCAGTTCCAGAGACCATGATTCGTCAACTGGTAAAAAATAAAACCTATGAAGTTGTCTTCCCTGCCATACGTGGACTTAAAATGAATGCTAAATTAACCGAGATAGGCACACAAGCCAGAAAAGCGAATGCCTTTCCAGTAACACTCAAACTTAAAGAGCAATCAGATCTCCTTCGCTCAGGTATGACAGCTCAAGTTTTCTTTACCTTTGAACAAAAAGAGACAGAAGGAATTCTTATTCCCAACTCTGCCATTGGGGTCGGTGTTGGGGAGGAAAACTATATCTATGTTTACAACCCAGATGCTTCAACGTTAAGCAAAATGATTGTAGAGCCCTTTAACATTACCAACAATGATGTTTATGTTAAGGCACCATTAAAAGATGGAGATATTGTGGTGACGGCAGGCGTTTCATATTTGAGCGATGGGCAAAAGGTAAAACTCTTAGAACAAACCATTGATATTTTTAATTAAACGATGAATTTAACTGAATTAGCTTATAAGTACCAAAAATTACTCTTTTTTATCATTGTAATTTTTACCATTTACGGTGCCTATAGCTATTTTACCCTTCCAGCTCAAGAAGACCCCTCGATCACTATTCGTGAGGCTGTCGTATCGACCAGCTACCCTGGTATGTCACCTGATCGGGTTGAATTACTGATCACCAAAAAGTTAGAAGAGAATATTAGAAAGATTCCTGAGATTAAAGAAATTACATCGGTATCCTCAACTGGATCATCTGTAATTCATGTGAAGATCCAAGATAAATATTTTGATATTAAAAACATCTGGCAGAACTTAAGAAATAAAGTAAATGATGTGCAAAAAGATCTTCCAGATGGTACACGCTCATCGATTGTTAATGATGAATTTGGTGATGTGGCTGTCATCACACTTGCACTAACGGCCGATGGCTTTGCTATGAAAGAGATGTATGACATGTCAAAGCATATTCGTGATCATCTCTATGGTGTTAAGGGTACCAAAAAAATTGATGTATTAGGTGTTCAACGTGAACGTATTTATTTAGAAGTAAATACAGCCAAACTTGAAAAACTAGGTATTAATCCTAGGGAAATGATGAACACCCTCCGAAAACAAAATATCATTCACCCAGGAGGTGAGATTGATGCAGGGGCTCGATCTTTTGTCGTTGAACCCTCAGGAAACTATGAATCTGTTACTGACATTGGTGATACCCTTATCAAAATTCCAGCTTCACGTGGCCTAAAGGAGTCAGTGATTCCATTAAAAGATATCGTTGATATCACTCGTGATTACATTGACCCACCCTACCAGCCAGCCTACTTCAATGGTAAACCCGCAGTTGTCTTTGCCATTTCAATGTTAGAAGGTTTCAACGTGTTGGAATACGCACCACGGGCACTAGAAAAAATTGATGCAATAAAAGCATCCATGCCGATTGGTTATAACCTCGATATTGCCACTTACCAGGCAGATGTAGTTGCAGCCACGATTGATGGAGTTTCCCTTAATGTTATCCAAACCTTAGCCATTGTGCTAGCCACAGTCATTATGTTTTTAGGGTTTAGAACGGGATCGATTGTTGGAGCATTAGTCCCACTCGTGATGGTAGTCTCATTGGCTTTAATGAACATCTTTGATATCAAACTTGAAAGAATGAGTTTAGCATCACTAATAATTTCACTCGGTCTTCTGGTTGATAACGGTATCGTCGTTGCCGAAGACGTCATGAGTCGTATCGAAAATAAAGTCGATAGGCTCGAGGCTATTAAGCAATGTGGCAAAGAACTCACGGTACCTCTGCTTACATCATCATTAACGACTATCTTATTCTTTATGCCTTTAATGATGGCAGAGCATACGGCGGGAGAATATACTCGATCATTGTCACTCGTGATAACAATCGCCCTTCTATCATCATGGGTCATTGCCATGACATTCACGCCTTTGCTTTGTTTTTATTTTATTAAAGTTGATACCAACAAACCTAAAAAAGATAAACCAGGCTTAATGGAGAAAATTAATAAGGGTTATGAGGTATTCTTAAAAGGGGTATTAAAAGTTCGTTATATCTTTGTATTAAGTATGTTTGCTCTATTTATTTTCTCCCTTTATTCAGCCAAGGACTTACCAAAAAGATTTTTCCCAGACTCAGATAGGCCGCAAATTTTAATCTATACCCAGCTTCCTGCGGGAACCTCATCTAGAAATATGGATGAGCATATGAGGGACATTTATCAAGAATTAAACAATAAAGAGCAGTTTGCGCATATTGAGTCTTATTCTGCCTATGTGGGCTTTGGTGGTCCACGTTTTGTTCTGTCACTTGCACCTGAAGACCCAGCTAATAACAATGGCTTCATCATTGTGAACATTGATGATATTGAAAATCAAAATGTCACTATGGAGCAATTAGATACGGTTCTAAAAACCAAATTCCCAGATATGTTTTTTAGAGTCAAACGTATGTTTTTAGGCTCAAGTGATGCCTCTGAATTTAAAATTCAAGTCATAGGCCCTGATGAAGATATCATTTACGAGAAATCTCAAGAAGTGCTTCAAGTATTACGATCAATACCTGGCAACAGTGAACTCAGGACTGACTGGCAAAATAGAATCATGAAGATCGCCGTCAATGTTGATCAACAACGTGCAAGACGTGCTGAGGTTACTTCAGATGATATCGCAGCCTCTTTATCTGCTTACTTCTCGGGTTCAATGATCACACAGTATCGTGAGAAGGACAATATTATTCCGATTATATTCAGAGCTGAAGGTGATGAAAGATTCAATATTGATCGTTTAAGAACGATTAGTATTTATTCATCTAAGCGCGGCGAAAATGTCCCCTTAATGCAAATAGCTGACTTTGAGGGTGTGAATCAATACTCGCAAATTGCAAGGCTAGATATGTTTAAAACCGTTTCCATTATTGGTACAAATACCAATGTCACCGCGCAAGATTTTAAAGACCTATTTGACCCTCACATGGAAAAATTATCAAAAGACTTACCTGCCAATCATAAACTTGTATGGGCAGGGGTTGTTAAGGATTCTAAAGATGCCCAAACTGCGTTACAGGCGAATGTACCCATTGCAATTGGATTAATAATTGTTCTTTTAGTAGGTCAATTCAATTCATTTAGACGCCCTCTTATCATTATGCTAACCATTCCTCTTTCATTTATTGGTGCCGTATGGGGATTATTTATCTCAGGCTCTGATCTAGGCTTTATGGTTACCCTTGGACTTTACAGTCTTGCTGGAATTATCATTAATAATGGTATCGTTCTGATTGATCGTATTGATATTGAAAGAAACTCTGGAAAAGAAACCTACGATGCAATTATTAGTGCATGCGTTGCTCGATTAAGGCCTATATCCATGTCCACCATTACCACCATCTTAGGTTTGCTAACGTTAATTATTCCTCACGACCCACTCTTTTATGGCTTATCTAATGCTATAGCGTACGGATTAGCAGTCGGAACCATTTTAACTCTAGCTGTTGTGCCATCGCTTTACGCTATCTTCTTTAGGGCTAAATAATGTCGACAAATATAAATAAAATTGAAATTAATCAGAGGCAAAGGTTATTTTTGATATTTACTTTATTTGTGCTTGCAGATCTAACCGTCATTAATCTTTTTGATGAGTATGCAAGTAATTATTTTCATATTAGCTCGTTTACTGCATCGATAGTCATGGCCGTTATCCTCCAAATACTTTTAGTTATTACTATCAAAATTGAGCATAAAATTGCTAACTTTTTTAAAGCTAAAGAGGGTCTGATGAATTTAATTTTCAGATTTCTTGTGACGTGGGCACTTTTATTTGGCTCAAAAATTATTATGATGAAGATTGTTGATCTTATTCTTGGAGATAAAATTGAATACTATGGTCCTTACCATGGATTAGGGGCATTCGTATTAATAATTATCGGAATGATAATTGCTGAAAATCTTCTTAAAAAAGTTTTTTTATCTCTTAAAGACTAATCTTTCTTAGCGCACCTTTTTCAGTTATTCAAATTGGCGGAAGGGGCGGGATTCGAACCCGCGTCAGAGCATAAACTCTGAACACGCTTTCCAGGCGTGCGATTTAAACCACTCATCCACCCTTCCATCTTTTAAATTATACAATATTATGAAGATCTAAATTTTAATTGCATTTAATAAAACTCTTATATATCATATATAAGAGTTAATTTAATTTTATTTAATTTTCGTATTGATCAAAAGGTGCTTAAGAGAGATAATTCACCTTTATTTAATTTCCAAAATCCGCTCGGGAGGACAAATGGCTTTTACTACATTAAAAGATTTAGGAGTTAAGAATAACCCCTATAGCAAAGAAAAATATGACAACTATATCAATGGTAAATGGGTAAAACCTGTTGATGGTCAATATTTTGAAAATATCACACCCCTTTCAGGTAAACCTTTCTGCGAAGTTGCAAGATCAAATGAGAAAGATATCAACTTAGCACTTGACGCTGCGCATGCTGCTAAAGACGCTTGGGCTAAAACAAGTACTACCGAAAGATCGAATGCTTTACTAAAAATTGCAGATGTGATGGAAGCTAATTTAGAAAAAATTGCTCTAGCTGAAACCATTGATAACGGAAAACCAATTCGTGAAACCATGGCTGCAGATATTCCATTAGCAATTGATCATTTTAGATACTTTGCAGCTGCTGTAAGAGCCCAAGAAGGCTCTATTGGTGAGATTGACGATAGTACCATGGCATATCATTTCCATGAACCTTTAGGTGTTGTGGGTCAAATTATTCCTTGGAACTTCCCTATTCTTATGGCTGCATGGAAGTTAGCTCCTGCGATTGCGGCAGGTAATTGTGTCGTCATGAAACCTGCTGAGCAAACGCCTGTATCTATTTTAGTTCTTCTTGAGATTATTGGTGATCTACTACCTCCAGGTGTATTAAATATTGTGAATGGTTTTGGTTTAGAGGCGGGTAAGCCATTAGCAAGCTCGCCACGAATCGCAAAAATAGCCTTTACAGGTGAAACAACGACTGGTCGATTAATCATGCAATATGCTTCACAAAATATTATTCCTGTTACTTTGGAATTAGGTGGCAAGTCACCTAACATCTTTTTTGAAGATATCATGGATAAAGATGATGCTTTCTTTGATAAAGCGCTTGAGGGATTCACTATGTTTGCCCTTAACCAAGGCGAAGTATGTACATGCCCTTCTCGTGCACTTATTCAAGAATCTATCTATGATAAGTTTATGGAGAGAGCTCTTGAGAGAGTAAAAGCTGTTAAAGGTGGTAGCCCACTTGATTCATCTTGTATGATTGGTGCACAAGCATCAAGCGAGCAAGTTGAAAAAATTATGTCTTACATTAAATTAGGACAAGAAGAAGGTGCTGAACTTTTAACTGGCGGTAATAAGCGCTCAGTTGATGGAGCACCTGATGGATACTATATTGAACCAACCGTGTTCAAAGGCCATAACAAAATGCGTATTTTCCAAGAAGAAATTTTTGGCCCAGTTGTTTCTGTAACTACATTTAAAGATGAAGCTGAAGCGCTAGAAATTGCAAATGATACTCTATACGGTCTTGGCTCAGGTGTTTGGACAAGAAACGGTAATGCTGCATTTAGAATGGGACGAGGTATCAAGGCAGGTCGAGTATGGACAAACTGTTACCATGCATACCCTGCACATGCAGCGTTTGGTGGCTATAAACAATCCGGTATTGGTCGAGAAACACATAAGATGATGCTAGATCATTACCAACAAACTAAAAACCTCTTGGTAAGCTACTCAGAATCTAAACTTGGATTCTTTTAAAATTAGTTAAAAAAGGTTTAAAATAAAGGCAGAAAAACTTTCTGCCTTTTTTTATGATTTCAAGAATTGCATCAACAGAATCTGCGAATAAATTAATTGACGAATTAATTAGTACACATGGTGATTTAATGTTTCACCAATCTGGTGGATGTTGTGATGGAAGTGCTCCCATGTGCTATCCCGCAGGTGAATTTTTCTTAGGTGGCTCAGACGTTGAGATTGGTTTAGTTCATGGCGTACCATTCTATATGAGTGCCTCCCAATTTGAATACTGGGAACATACACACTTAACGCTAGATGCAATCCAAGGTACCGGTGGTCAATTTTCTTTGGAGAGACCCACTGGGCTAAGATTTATCATACGATCAAGGCTTTATTCGGATGATGAATGGGAGTTTCTCAAGAAACATCCAGTAAAAAAATGTGGTTAATCTAATACACAGACTTCATACTAAGTTAAAATATCATTGGCGGGCCTCCTCGCATTGTTAGTTAGCCAACCTGGTCAGGTGCGGAAGCAAGCAGCCACAACTAATGACGCAAGTGCCGAGGGTCTGGCTCGCCAAACTAATTAATTGATTGGATTTTATGGCATATCAAGTACTAGCACGTAAATGGCGACCAAAATCATTTGAAGAGCTTATTGGACAAGAATCAATTGTAATAGCTTTAAAAAATGCTTTAGATCAAAATCGACTTCATCATGCCTATCTATTCAATGGAACACGAGGTGTTGGTAAGACTACACTAGCAAGGATCCTAGCAAAAGCATTAGATTGTGAAAAAGGCACCTCATCAAAGCCTTGTCTTAAATGTAATACGTGCCAAGAAATTGATACGGGACGTTATGTTGATCTTGTTGAGCTTGATGCTGCATCTAACACACAAGTTGATAACATGCGTGACTTACTTGAGAATGCTCAGTATGCACCTTCATCGGGAAAATTTAAAATCTACATCATTGATGAAGTTCATATGCTTTCAAAAAGCGCATTTAATGCGATGCTCAAAACTTTAGAGGAGCCACCTGAGCATGTTAAATTTATCCTAGCTACCACTGAGCCTAACAAGGTTCCCATCACAATTTTATCGAGGTGCCTGCAATTTGACTTAAAAGCGATGACTCAAGAAAATATTTCAACCCACCTTGAAAGTATTCTTAATAAAGAAAAAATAGAATTTGATAAAGAAGCTATAAAAATAATTGCAAAAGCAGGGGCTGGAAGTATGAGAGATGCTCTCTCACTCTTAGATCAAGCATTAGCATTTTCTGGAAATCGCTTGGATGCTGATAAAACTCATGAGATGTTTGGAACTATTAATGATGAAATCATTATAAAGATGCTTAGTTATATAACTAATAATAATGCTGAAGAATTATTAAACCTTTCAAATGATATTTGCAAAAAGAATATCTCTATAGAAAATATTCTGAATGATCTTGCCAGCTTGATTCATGAGATATCTTTATCAAAATTTAATAAAGATATATTAAATACTAAGAAAAATAAAAATGAATTGATTAAGATTATTGAACAAGCATCGCCAGAACAACTGCAAGTGCTTTATCAAATAATAATACATGGAAAAAAAGATCTTTATATGGCTCCAGATATGACTATTGGCCTTAATATGACATTACTTAGAATGATTGCGTTCTACCCTTCACTGAAGTTAGATAAATCAAATAACGGAAATATCAACTTCACTAAAGGTGAAAAAAAAAATGAAACACCTCCATCCGTAAATATAAATAAAGCTGAAAAATTATTTGATGGGGACTGGAGGGGTTTGGTTAACAAACTAAACCTAGGTATCGCAAAAACATTAGCTAAGGAAACTGAATTTGTGAATTTAAATGATAATGTTTTTAATCTTTTAATATCATCATCCAACAAGCACTTAATAGAAGAAAATTATAAAAATAAACTAGAACAAGTGCTCAGTGAGTTTTTTTCAAAACCAATTAAAATTAATCTAAATATTGAAAATGTTAATACAACACCTTCTATCGAAATAAAAAAAGAGAATAAGGAAATTTTAAGTAAAACAAAAGACTCGATTGTGAATGATAAATTTGTTCAAGATCTTGTCTCAGATTTTGATGGTGAAATTATCACATCAAGTATTCAGCCAAATAAAATTGTGAAAGGATAAATTATGGTTAAAGGTGGAATGGGAAATCTTATGAAACAAGCTCAAATGATGCAAGCCAACCTTCAAAAAGCACAAAATGAACTTGCATCCATAGATGTTCAGGGTGAAGCGAGTAATGGTCTTGTTAAGATTATGATGTCATGTAAGTATGAAGTTAAGAAAATAGAAATTGATCCATCTCTGCTAGATGATAAAGAAATGCTTGAGGATATGATTACTGTTGCAATGAAAGATACAATAAAAAAAATTGAATCTACAACAAATTCAAAGATGTCTGGACTAATGCCGAGTGGTATGAATTTACCTTTCTAGAATGCCTGAAAATATAATTTTAAATCAACTTGTTGATTCACTGAAATGTTTGCCTGGGGTTGGGCCAAAATCTGCATTACGATTAGCTTACTTTCTATTACAAAGAGACAGAAGTGGCGCAAGAAAATTATCTAGCTCAATATCTAATGCTTTGGAAAAATTAAATGCCTGCTCACTTTGTAATAATTTCTCTGAAGCTAATATATGCTATTTATGTGAATCCTCAAATCGAGATAATTCATTATTATGCATAGTAGAGATGCCTACAGACTTATTAATGATGGAGCAAACACATTCATACAAGGGACAATACTATGTTTTAATGGGCAGATTATCTCCCCTGGATGGTATTGGACCAAAAGAATTAAATCTTAGTAAATTAATAGAAAGAATTAAAAAAGGTAGCTTTAATGAGATTATTTTGGCAACCAATTTTACAAGCGAAGGAAATGCTACGGCTCATTATATTAAAGATATATTAAGTGATTCTGAAATTAAAATATCTCGAATTGCCAGAGGATTACCAATGGGTGGAGAAATTGAATATGTTGATAGTGGCACTTTAGCTCAGGCTTTGGAAGATAGAAAAAATATTTAACTATAAATTAAATCTGCTGGATGATTAATAATATAGCTAGCACCCCAGTCATGATATTTATCCTCTTCTTTTAAATAACCATAAGTCACAAGAATGCTCTTTATGTTTGCATTTTTAGCAGCCTGAATATCACGATAACCATCACCAAGATATAAGGCTTCATTGCTCTTTATGCCTAACGATTTTAATGCATGAAACAGTGTATCTGGATATGGTTTTGGCTTTAGACCATCATCACCACAAACAATAACGCTGCATTTGTTATATAAATCATTAAATTTCAATAACTTTTCGGTAAGTCTTCGTGATTTATTAGTTACAATCCCCCAAGAAATTTCTTTTTTATCCAAATAATCAATTAATTTTTTTATTCCCTCAAATAGTTTAAAGTTATCGTTTATATGCTTATCATAATAGTTTAAAAATTGATCAAATAAACTTTTATAGTCATCTTTAGACTCATCAAATCTTTTGTCTAAAAAAGCTTTAACTCCATCTGATGCAATTTGTCGACCACTAATAAAATCAATTGGATCTTTTTTATGTTTATTAAAAACATAATTTGCAGCATTAACTAAATCTGGAGCAGTATCACCAAAAGTACCATCGAAGTCAAAAAGAACTGCTTTAATTGATGGGTCCAGCATATAAATCAAAATTTTCACAATTATTAATTTTTACCTCAAGTATGTCTCCAGCATTTAACCCTTCTGGATTTTCTAAATAAATGACGCCATCAATTTCTGGAGCATCTGAGAATGATCTAGCAATTGCATATTTGTCTTCAATATTATCAACAATAACGGTCTGAATAGAATTAATTTTTGCACGCATTTTTGCTTTACTAATTTCTTCTTGAGCACTCATAAAAATACGATATCTCTCCTCTTTTACATCTTCCGGTATCTGTTTTTTTAATATATTTGCCCTTGCACCATCAACATTTGAATATTTAAAACAACCCACACGGTCTAATTTAGCTTCCTTAATAAAATCAATTAAATTTTTAAAATGTTGCTCTGTCTCTCCTGGAAAACCGACAATAAAAGTACTTCGAATGGTAATTTCGGGACATATTTTTCGCCATTCATTAATCCTTTTTAAATTATCCTCAGAGGAAGCAGGCCTTCTCATCATTTTTAAAATCTCTTTATCGGCATGTTGAAATGGAACATCTAGGTATGGAATAACAATTTTATCAGCCATTAATTCAATGAGCTTATCTACATTTGGATAGGGATATACATAATGAAGTCTGACCCAAACTCCCAATTGACCAAGGTTTTTTGCTAGGTTAAATAGGTCACTTTTAATTGGAATACCATTCCAAAAACCAGTTCTATACTTAATATCAACTCCATAGGCACTTGTATCTTGTGAGATTACCATTAGCTCTGAAACTCCGGCATTTACAAGGTTTTCAGCTTCACTCATGATATCGCTAATTCCCCTACTTTTTAATTTACCTCGCATGGAGGGAATAATACAAAAACTACAACTATGATTGCAGCCCTCAGAAATTTTAAGGTAGGCATAATGATTTGGAGTAATTCTGATACCTTGTTTAGGTACTAAATCAATTTTAGGATCATGGGGTGGCCTGGGAAGATTATCATGAATTAATGATAAAACATCTTCATAGGCCTCTGAGCCAGTAATTCCAATCAAATTATTGAAATGAGATTCAATAATTTCTTTTTTTTCTCCCAAACATCCAGTCACAATTACCTTGTCATTTAAATTTCTTGCTTCCCTAATAGCCTCAATTGACTCATCGATTGCACTATCTATAAAGCCGCAGGTATTAACTATTACCAGATCCGAATCTTTATAGTTTGAGGAAATTTGATAGCCCTCAGACCTAATTTTTGTAATAAGCTTTCCAGTATCAGAGCCAGCTTTAGGGCAGCCAAGGGAAACAAAACCAACCTTTGGAAAATTATTGGACATTAGTGTAAATAACTATGGATAATAAAAATTATTAAAAGACCAATTGATATCATTAAAACTTGCGTCAAGGATTCTTTTAATTGAGTCTTTTTATGAAGACCAGGTATTAAGTCTGAAACTGCGATGTATAGCATAGTGGAGGCAGAGAAAGATAATATATAAGGTATTAAAAAATCAAGTTTTTCTAAAACATAGTAAGATAATAAGGCACCTAACAATGTAAATATACTTGAAAAAATATTAAACCATAAGGCAGTTCTTTTTTTGAATCCAGAGTGAACTAATACAGATATATTACTTATCTCTTGAGGTAATTCATGCGCAAAGATAGCAAAAGCTGTTACTAAACCAAGATTAAGATTCACCAAAAAAGCACTTGCAATTAAAACACCATCTATTAAATTATGAAAGCTATTACCTATTAAAATCAAGCTCCCATTATTATCATGCTTTGGATTTATTTCATGAGTATGTGCCTCACAATCAGAGCCATGGCAATGTCTCCAAATGAAAAATTTTTCCATTATGAAAAGTACAAAAATGCCTAATAAGATTGCAATAGATACTAAATGAACGTTATCGCTTAACTCTATTGAATGAGGAATAATTTCTAAAAATGCAGTTCCAAGAAGAGTTCCAACAGCAAGGCTTACCATATTCGTAATTACTTGATGACTTGATATTTTTATAAAAAAGTATGAAAGAGAAAAGCTTAAAACCCCCATAATCATACAAGTCAAAATAATAGAAAAGAGTATCATTTTAAAAATAAAGAATAAACATGAATTATAAATGCAAAATAGTACTTATAAAATTTTAATTATTTATCCATATTAGGCTAGCCATACGACCTGTTCTTTTATCTCTTCGATAAGAGAAAAATCTATCAACATCATTATAGGTGCAAAAATTCTCATCAATAGTAGATCCAACTATATTTTTAACTCCACTATTAATAAGCTTGCACTTTGCTGCAGTTGGTAGGCAAAGTTTATATTTATCTTGATATTTTACGAATGAATTTATAATTTTTGGATCATTCTCTTCAAAAAAATTATACACATCCTGTCCGACAATATATCTATCGGCACTGATAGATGGACCTAGCCATGCATAAATATCCGAATCTGAATTAATTTTACTAATAGTTTTTTCAATAATTCCAGAGGCCAAACTCCTCCATCCTGCATGAATTGCTGCAACCATAGATCCTTTTTTATTCGTTAAAAGTATTGGTAGGCAATCCGCAGTTCTAACGGCACAAACTACATTTCTTTGTTTGGTAAAAACACTATCACCAATCCTAATAGAGGATGGAAGCTCAATAACATTGCACCCATGAACCTGTCTTATCCACTGAATATTTGGACAGATACTATCTAATAATTTAAAGTTTTTTAATACATTATCTGGATTATCATTTACATCTTTACTTAAATTTAAAGATTCAAAATTACCCTTACTAAAACCTCCATGACGAGTAGTTTGAATCATTGAAATATTTAAGATATTTTTAAAGGCAGGTGTAATTAAATCAATTGTCATCTAGATCAAAATCTTCAAAGCTTTCATCATCTAACGAATTTTCATAATCATCGCTGGTATATAAAGAAGTATCTAATTGCTTATCGACCAAAGGAAACTCTCTCATTATGTTTAATAAATCAGAGAAATCATGAGGTAGTTTAATATCCCAATTCATTTTTTTATTAGTAGTTGGATGTACAAGCCCTAATTTTTTTGCATGTAGTGCTTGCCTTGGAAAATTAATCACCAAATCAATAAATTTTTTTGGCATCCCTTTAAACGGGAAAATTTTTTTATAACCATACAAAGGATCACCGACTAAGGGTCTACCAATGTATTGCATATGCACTCTTATTTGGTGCGTGCGTCCTGTTTCTAAAATACATTTTAAATAAGTATGGTGTTGAAACAACTCAATTGGTTCGTATTTTGTTACTGCAGGTTTTCCATTTACCTTATTGACGCTCATTTTCACTCTATTTTTTGGATGCCTTCCAATAGGTTCATCAACCAATCCATTTGATGTTATGTTGCCACAAACAATTGCGCGATATTCTCGATAAACAGTTTTAGTTTGTAGTTGTTTGATAAGATTTAGTTGAGAGATTTCATTTAAAGCAATAACCAATAGCCCTGAAGTTTCCTTATCAAGACGGTGAACAATCCCTGCACGGGGAAGTAATTTATTATTGGGAAATATATCTAGAATTCCGTTTAACAATGTACCAGACCAATTTCCTTCGCCCGGATGAACAACAAGCCCTGGGGGTTTATTAATAACAGCGATATCATTATCTGAATAAATTATATCCAATCCAATTTGTTCAGGTAGATTTTGGAGTTCTTTTTCATCTGATTGAATATATATTGTGATCTTTTGACCAGTTAACATTTTATGTTTTGGAGTGATTAATTCGTTATCAACTAATACAAAACCTTTTTCAATCCATTGTTTGATTCTCGATCTTGAATAATCATTAAGAAGCATAGAAATAACATGATCTGCCCTGTATCCAAATAAAGATTCTGGAACTATTAATTCAACTTTGTTCTGTGCCATAAGGTATAATTTTTGCCATGAAAAAAAAATTTTTAAAAGTAACCTTAATACTAATCATAACAAGTTTAATTTCCTCATGTGCAATTTTTGGTGACCCAACAGAAATTGATGAGACGACTGGTTTAAGCGATTACGAAGTATTAGAAAAAGCAAAAACAGCTGAATTTGTTAAGGATTGGCCTCGTGCCATTAACATTTATGAAAAAGCTGAACAAAAATTTCCCAATTCAAAGTTAGCGCCTCAAATAAAATTAAACTTGGCTTATGCCTACAAAGAATTTTATAGGGAAGATGAGGCAATTGCTATGCTTGATAAGTTCATCAGATCATATCCAAATCATCCAGCTATGGACTATGCCTATTACTTAAAAGGAGTTGTATTATTTAGAGATAGAAATATTTTTAATGAGATTACATTTCAAGATATCAGTGATAGAGATTTATCAAAAATTGAGCAGAGCTTCCAGGCATTAAAAATAATGACTGAACTATTTCCTAATAGTGAATATTATGAAGATGCTGTAAACCGAATGACATATTTGATGAATAAAATTTCTGAACGTGAACTTTATGTAGCAAGGTATTATATGAGAAAAAATGCTTTTTTAGCGGCCCTAAATAGGTCAAAATATGTACTTGAAAATTATCCACAATCTGCCCATCAGGAAGAAGCGCTTACAATACAATATAGTGCATATAAAAATATGGGTATTAATGATTTGGCTGAGGATACAAAAAGAGTAATAGAGTTAAATTTTCCCAAATCAAGATTTAACGTAGCAAAAGAAAAATATGATGATAAAAATTGGTGGGAGTTTTGGGATATTATTGATTAGTTTTCTTTCTCTTAATTTTTTCTCTAATAATATTAATTTCTTTTCTCCTTGTGACTAACCCAGTTTTTTTCATTTTTTTACTTTTTTGATCATCGAAAGGGTTTTCACTCTCAACAAATTGAATTTTAATTGGAGTACCTATTAAATTAAATGTTTTAATAAATGAAGATTCTATAAATTTAATATAATCTTTTTTAATGCCAGATAAATGATTTCCATGAATAATAAATGTAGGGGGAAAAACATCACCTTGATGGACATATTTTAATTTAGGTCTTATTCCACGAAAAATAGG
>Ga0222714_10003539_pt1 | contig 15822 bp, 20 predicted proteins | sample C33_3DmetaG_FD_165048 | JGI IMG/M metagenome (GOLD analysis project Ga0222714, IMG submission 165048) | Estuarine water microbial communities from San Francisco Bay, California, United States - C33_3D | ecosystem: Environmental > Aquatic > Marine > Unclassified | place: USA: California...
AACTAAACTTTTAAAAAAAGTTTTATCAAAAACAAATAAACTAAACTTTTAAAAAAAGTTTTATCAAAAACAAATAAACTAAACTTTTAAAAAAAGTTTTATCAAAAACAAATAAACTAAACTTTTAAAAAAAGTTTTATCAAAAACAAATAAACTAAACTTTTATTAGTTTCACTTTGAAAAGTATTTTTATTTTTTTTATTTTTTGCTTACTTTTTTAACTAGTTTCACTTTGAAAAGTATTTTTATTTTTTTTATTTTTTGCTTACTTTTTTAACTAGTTTCACTTTGAAAAGTATTTTAAAATGTATTACCAATAATAGGAGTGTGAGGTGTATGGTTCCAAACTAAATATTTTACATTTTGATTATAACAATGATTGCATTGAATATTAATTTCTGTTTTTAAACTAATATGATTCCAACAAGGATCTTCAGGTAAATTTGGTGGTCTATAAAAAATTTGTTTTTTACAAAACTTACAATCTAAAACAAATTTACATTGTCTAATACATATATATTTCATACAACAAGGCACATCAGTAAAATAATGATCCTCGTTATAACAAGCTTTTGTATAATAAAATTTTTGATGTGGGTATCTAAGTCTATTTAATCCAGGCTTATTACAATCTCGACATCTCATTATCCCTATTTTTTTAAATTCTCTTAGTAATATACCAAAGGCCCATCGTTTCTTATAAATATCCCAAATATATCTTTTTATATCATCGTTTAATTTTTCTTTTACCAAATATCTAAATTTTATTGAAAAATCAATGTATAATGATAATATATTCATTTTTAAAAATAGTTAATCCTAAAATATTTTTGACAAATATTAAATTAAATAGACGTCATTTATTTAAGTAAAAATAAAAAAAATAACAGAAATATGGTATTAAAATTCATTCTAAGTTAAAGTTAATTAAAGTAACTTTTTTACTGGTCATTAACCCAAACCTTTGGTAAATTATTAAAATAATTTTTAATTGTATTAATATTTATCTCCTTAAACTCATATGGATATCTATTAATAATTTTTGATAAAACTGGATTTTTACCCATTTCAATTTCGATTTTGTAAATATATAAAAGAACCTCTACATAAGATGTCAAAAGCATTAAAAATACATTATTCCTATCATAATATGTCATAACACAATACAAGGTTCTATCATTATTATAATCATCATATGTATAAATAAATGTATTTAATGTTTTCCTAGTTTGAACATTACGAATTCTAAAACTACTAATTACTGTCCAGCTATTTAGTGTAAGACGTGAAACATTTGTATTTGAGTTATCGATTTCATCATTATACATAATCTTTGAAAAATTATTAAGATTAAATTGTCTTTCTCTATTGTTTTCTACAATAAAATCATATTCACTTTCATTAAAGTTTTCATAATGGCTATTATCATTGAAACAAACAAATTGAAAACTAAGTCTTAATAAATTACTATAAGATTCTGTTACATAATCCCTATTAATAACTATGTTTTTTCTTTTAAAATCATCATTATCTGATGACAATAGATTTTTTAAGTTTACTCTTTTTTGTTTGCGTTTAATATTTACAGTCCACTGCTCGTCTTCTGCCATTCTAAATATTAACTATTTATATACCTTTGTTTTTAAATGATATTTTTAATAAATATTTTATTTATTTAAATAATTTAATATTTTATGGAAAACTTAGAAAAAACAAGTTTACTCTATCAAAATAAAACATTCTATGGCAGTAATAATAATCTTATTGAAACTGTAAGTGACGATGATATAGACATTATAAATTATGATGATGTAAAAAACGATTGTGCTATATGTTTCGACGAAATTTTAAAAATAGATGAAAAAATCCTAGATTGTGGCCATATTTTCCATAAAAAATGTATTAATGATTGGACTAAAATTAATCCAATATGTCCATATTGTCGTAAATATACAAATAAATACTTTGATTGTATTTTGAAAAATAAATATTCATCTAATAGATGCAAAATATTTATAGATGAAACAAAATTCTCAAAAGTAATTGTAAATATTTACACATTTTCATTCTTATCAAATAAACCAATAAAACAATTAATTATTCCAACAACTTTTGTTAAATGTATAAGAACTAAGAGTGACTATGCTACTCTTTATTTTAAGCAAACAACTAAGTCAGATATAACTTTATATAATTTTAAATTTATCAATTCTAGTATGGCATCGCAATTTACATATGTTATGAAAAATTTATTTCAAAAATACTATGAATTTTTAAATAATTAATACAAAACTATTTTATTAATATTATATTTCTAGAATTAAAAATATTTATATATAGTAATAGTAATGCCAAGGGTAATAAATAAAAAAAGTAAAAATCAAAGAAATAAAAATTTAAAATCTAATAAAAAATTAAAAATAAATATTAAAAGAAAAACTAATAATGTTAAAAACAAAAAAAAATAAAAAAAAAAAAAAAATAAAAAACATTCACAAAAAGGTGGAAGTGATTGGGCGCCATGGGAAGGTTCATCTACAATGAGAGACCCATTTAATTTTATTAATTATAATAGATTTTATAGAGCACCATATTTAAGTGAAATGTTAGATTTAAACGCACGTTACCAATAATTTTTGAAATATCTATTATTTAGAATTTATTTATTATTTAGAATTTATTTATATTTCTACTTATTTTGATTTAATTTATATTATAGTTATAAATACTATTTAAATAATTAAATAGAAAAAATAACTAATAATGAATTATTTTGAAACTTTACCATGGCATATATTTGAAAAAATAATATACGAATCAATTAATATTAAAGAATGCGATATCCAATATAATAATAACTTACGTTTAGTTTGTAAACAATGGAACAACTTATTACCTATTAAAAATTTTTTTAAACTTTATGCTAAAAAATTAAAATTAAATATCGGTAGATTTGAGAATATTTCAATATTTAATTATATAAAAAAAATAATAAAAGAAAATAGATGTGAAATATTAAAATCAAATACTTCCAATAAAGAACATAAATTAATATTAGATGAACATTTAATACATAAATTATATTTAAACAAAGAGTTTCTACAAAAGGTACATATAAATAAATATGCTTTAAAATATATTCCAGATGAATTAATTATTATAACAGAGCATATAATTAATGAAAATAAATATGCTAATGATTTTGATGTTATAAATATTCCTGTTTGTTATTTTAAAGATTCTAGATGTATTGATAATGTTTGTGGTTTAGATTGTGCAAATAATTATCATGGGTTATTGAATTATACAAATCATTATATTAGTCGCGGTATTGACGATAAAGGACGGTTTTATTTATTATTTTTTTATAAAGATTTTGAAAAAAATAGGATTTTTTATGAATTTATTTATACAATAAGTTTAAACATATATTCAAACTGTAAAATTCTAACATTTAGTGGATATAATAATAATTGTTATATTGGTAATTTATCAAATTATTACGATCCAATATATCCATATTTCAAAAGAAGAATACGTCGTGATTCTTATGAGTACGCTATAAGATTATTGAATTTTAAGAAGTGTGGGTTTGTAGAATATGATAACACTGAAGAAAGATATTATGAATATAATTTTGTAAAAGAAAGTGATATAAATGATAGTGATACTAATATTGATAGTAATAGTGATACTGACGAATTAGAAGTATGCCTTTATTTTGACAAAGATGAAATACAAAATAATATAAATTATAATAAACAACTTTACGAAATACAAAGCTTTAACGATGTAAAATTCTGCTCAAAATCAGAAAACATCTCTAATGATAAAAGTGATAGCGATGATGAATTAAATGATGACAATGACAATGGTGATGATGACTATGGTGATGATGGATTAAATGATACAGAGTTTAAAATAATATTTAAAAATAATATTATTTAACCAATCTGCTAAAACAAATAGGTAAATTATTATTATCAAAAACTGTTTCAATATATCTACCATTAAAATAGCCTATAAGTTGAAAGTGTAAATCTTCAAAATAATAAATAAATATAGTTTTTGAATATTTCAATTCATTATTTATAATATTTACATTAAGATTATCTCTTAAAATAACAAAATTAATCTCTAATTTAGTTGATAACAACTGCATCAAAATATGATCACCCCAAAAATTATTACCAAGCTTTGTTATTTCTAATTTTAACTGTTCAATACTATTTATATTGTTAGGGTCCCATTCTCCAAAAAATTCACCACATTCATTTTCTGCCCTATATGATTCTAAAATTATATCAAAATTATCTTCATTTATTTCATTCGCACATAATTCTCGTAAACTAGATATGTCATTTTTTGGTATTTTATAATTAAAAATTAAATCAAAATTTAATGCTTCCGATAATACATGAAATAAACAATCTCCATCAGATCCACACTCTAACAAACATACATAATTATTTTCTAATTTATGTTTCCATTCTTCCTCTATTTTAGCCCATCCATATTCTTTTAAATATTTATACCAATTTTTCTTATTTATAATAATTTCTTTATCTTTATTATTATCATATTTGTATAGACAATTGTTTTTAAAATATAAATCTTCTGTTATGTAATATTCCTCCATAATACTAAATATTTTTTACATTTAGATTTTAAGTATAAAAATATTTACATAAAAATTAAAACTTAAAAAAAGACACTTAATATTTTACTAAAATTGTAATTTAAATTATAATTTTAATTTTAAAATATTTAATAAACCAATCAATGTTTAAAAATAAATATCTTAAAATTCTCTAATAACATTTGAACCATTGAAATTTACCATAACTGGTCCAAGAGGAACAGCAGGGGCTTGAGCAATACTAACCTTTATTGGTTCATTATTTTGTGGTGGTAAAAATACACTTTGGTCAATAGGTTTTGGAATAAGGGCTCTATGATTATCTTTTGTAACCAATCTTTCATTTATATTTAAATCAAATGGAACAACAGCTCTTTGTTGTGGATTTTCACATAACCATTCCCATCTATTCCATCCAGTACCTCTAAGGGTTGATGCGGGATTACTTAATCGTGTATTTTCTCTTGTTGGGATATTACAGTCATTAAAATGTTTGGTTTCAATTGTGTTATCAATATCACCTTTGGCATTGAATTTTGGGATAAATTCCTTTGAACTACAGTTGGATAATTTTCTTGTAATATTCATTAATTCAGAGTCTACATCAACTTGTGGGACATTTCTTGCTACACTTACACCATTTCTTTGAAGAATAAGTTGTGGATCTTTTGAAAAACAATCTTCACATGAAATAAATGGTGTACCAAGTTGATATTCACATGGACCAATAGACTCAGATAAAACTTGTTTATAAGAGCATGTATCGTATTTTAAATTATTGAAACTCATATATATTTATTATAGATATTATTTTTAATTTTTATTCTAAAATAATTAAATTTAAAAATGTGTCCATTTGAGAAAACAAATCTTCAAATGTATAATTGTTATCAACAAAATAATCAATTAATTCATTGTCATAACTATCAATATCTTTCTCCGAACTATGAGTATCTTTCTCTAAATTATCTCGATTAACTTTAACTATTTTACCACCAAATGACTTTATAACATTTAATTCGTCTAAAAATCTTACATCTGTTATAACAATATCTTTATCTTTATTTTTTTCATAAAATATCCTAAACAACTTAATCCATATTGTTTCACCATCCAAAATAATATTTGGAATGTATGTTTCTAAATTATTTCTACATATTTCTGTTCCAAATTTTTGAAGAAAAGTTCTAGGTGAAATACCCCATCGCTCATCTATTTTTTCTTTGTCTTCATTTAATTGTTGTTCACTTAAATCAAACATTATTTTTGATATATCTTTAATAGGATCGGCAAAAGCATATCTCTTATAATTATATTTTTCAACCATATAATTTCCTATGGTGTCTTTACCTGACCTTTTCCTTCCCAAAATTCCAATAAGTTTTCCCATAATTTTTAAGTGTAACTAGAATCAAATAAACACCAATTATAATAATACTTTATTATAATTTTTTAAATAAAGAATAAAATATAATTTTTCTTCAAATCAGCATAAAACCAATCATTTTCTTTATTTTTTGATTAAAATAAATATCAAAATACTAAATAAATATCAAAATAATAAATGTTTAAAATAAATTAAATTATAATTTACTAATATATTGTATTTCTTCATTTGTTAAACTTCCACCAGATGTTAATTTATTTTGAATATTTTGTAATGTTGTAATATCATGAATAGGTGGATTTGTTTGAATTCTATTTTGAGTTCCACCTTGCATTGGCATAGGTTGAGCAACTGTTTCAACATTAGGAAAATTATTATAATGTTTTATCGGCATAGGTTGTCCACCACTTAAGGCTTGTTGTGGTAATAACTGAAAATCTTGTTTTTTAGATTCTTCACTAGATACAGTATTTTTTATAGCATTATATGCTACTTCCTTAGCATCAAAACCAGTAACATTTTTTACAACATCAATACCAGTTCTTAATGGTAATGTTGCGACATTTCCAATAAATCTCATAGCACCTTTAACAACACCACTACCTTTCTTTTCTTTCTTTACATTTTCATTTAAATTACACACTTGTGTTAATAATCCAGATAATTGTGTATCTGTTGTTGGTCTAACATTATTTAACGCACAAATATTACCAAGCATATTGTCTCTACTAGTTTCTTGATTATGTGTTAATCCTAATAATCCTTTAATTGTACCAACAAATGGAATACCACCACCAGACATATTTATTTTTTTTTGTTTTCTTATTTTTCTGGATCTTATTTTTCTGAGAGAATTAGAAATTCTTTTTTTTCTTTCAATTCTTTTTTTTCTGCTATTTAATCTCTTAGATACACCATTTCTATTTCTTAAATGTGAAAGTCTTGCTTTTTTGAATCTTATATTTGTTTTTTTTAAAACTCTTTTTCTGCTAATTTTTTTTACTTTATTCATTATTATATAATTACAAATTATATTTATAGACATTAAATAAAGAAGTTAAAAGAAAAGCTTGGATTGAATTAAAATTCTTACAATAATTGAATTAAATTCTTACAATAATTGAATTAAAATTCTTACAAAGATTGAATTAAAATTCTTACAATAATTGAATTAAATTCTTACAAAAAATTTTGTTGAACATTACCACATTGTGAAAATTCAAGTTTTGGTGGAATTGGTACTGGCTTGTATCTAATCATATTACATGATCTAAGATGTAATGGTGTAGTATCAATTACTCTTTGTTTACCACATGTATCACCTTGAATTACAATGTTTCCTGGTTGGCAATTGGCCATATTACCAGTAGCACAGTTTGATGTAAATTTTTGGGATGGGCATAATGAAGCCTTCCTTGTAATACCAAGTAAATCGGTTTCTAAATCAACCAAGTTACCTTTAATGTGACTAACAGCAGTTCCACCGACAACACCTAAGTCCATTCGGCACTTGTTGCAGTTTTCGTATCTGTCAGCACTAAGTTGGTATTCAAGAGGTCCTACACTTTCATTTAATCTGGTCTTGTATTCACAGGTATCGTACATTAATCTATTAGAACTCATTATATATATATATTACTATAATATATTTTTTTTGGTAATATTTTATTAAATTTATAAATTAATTTTTTAAAAAGATAAATTTATTATTAATTAAATGTATTAGTTAAAATTTAAATAACGTTTTTTTTCCATCAATAATTCATTAATTCTTGAATTGCCAGTTGTTCTTCTTAATTGGTCAAAATCCTTAACAGCTTGTCTTGATGGAACACCACCTCTTACCCATTTTTCATTTACATATTCTGGGATTATATGTACTGGGTCTTGAACAGTAGCAGCAAGATTTGGTGTTAATGGAATATATACATTATTTTCATCAACATTTTGCATTTGTTTATGTTTTACAACTTGTAATGATGATAACATCCTTGATTCTAAATCTGGTTTAAATTCTCCTTTAGCAATGAATGGGGTTGTTGCGAAAGGTCTTGGAAATAATTGTTGGTCAACCTTATATCTTCTTTTTTGTAAACCATGTCTAAGTTCAGTATCTTTGTTAATATTACATTCGGATATACCATATCCATCCTTAACAGTTAATCCTCTATTTTCAGTGGATACATCTAAAACATTTGTTAAACTGCAATCACATGAAGCATAGTTAGATAACATATAATCGTTAATTGAGTTGTTTTGTCCCAATTCACCACTATTGTGACAAACATCATCATTTAATCTTGTTAATTCATCTATTTTAAATTTTTGATTAAAATTACTGCAATTATTGCCAGTTTTTAAACTTCCTAATACTCTGTTATTAGCCATATATAAAATATTAATATTTTTTTTTTGGATTATTAATTTATAATTAAATTACATTAATTCAACTTCATCTAATCTTTTATTATTAAATGAGCATGCCCTTACTTGTTTCAATTCATTTTTTCTACCTTCAGCACATGATACCGGTGTATTATATAACCAATTTGCAAAAGCGCCTTGGTCATTATATGGCCTTGTATTTGGCATAGTATAAAAATCTCTTTGATTAAATCTTGTATTATAAATTACTTCTGTATTTAAATATAATTTATCATCGAAACTTTTATCTATTGTTTCACTTATTTCTGGATTTGTAACATTACATGCTCTTTTATCATCTGTAGATGTATAATCTTTTAATTGTAAATTCATTAATGGGTTATTATCGTTTGGTTTTCTACACTTTGTTAATTCCATTTCTGGCTCAATTGTTTGATTTGTTGATAAATTTTCTTCAGATTCTTCAGATTCTTCCGATTCTTCTTCGTGTTTATTATTCATTGAATGTAAATGAGTATGAATCCTATAATCATATTTATGCGATTCATCAAAAAAACCTTCCTTATTTTTATTTGGTCTAAAAATATACATTAAATAAAATAATAATACTATTGATATTGGTAAATACAAATAATTCAAATTACTTGTAAAAACAATAAGCAAAATTGATAAATAAATAGCAAATCTACTAATAGCATTTATTTTTTCATTGAAAGACATGTTAACCAATGGTATTATATCAAAAAAGTTATGTTTAGTAAATAAGATATTAGCATCTTCAAACCATATATTATTTTGTTCTTTCATATATATTAATAATAGGATTTTTTTTGATTTTTTTTCTTTATTATAAACAAAAACATAATTAAATAAAAGTTAAATAGAAATAAGTTAATTAACTATAATTTATTTTTTATTCTTTCTTGCTTCTAATTTTTTCCTTAATCTTTCTTGTGTTGGATTTAATGGGGCGGATGCCTTTTCTTCTTCAACAGATTGTTTAGCTGTCTTTAATAAATTATCAAATAATGGATTATTATTACCTAACATTCCCATCATAGTTTGTGCTTCTTGCATAAGTTTTCCTTGGTCAATATCTGCATTTTCCAATTTGTTTTGAATTTTTTGACCAACATTTTGAATTAAATTCATGAAATTCATTGGATTGTCACCACTCAATAAATTGCTAAATACATCATTTAAATTATCTGAATTTTCACTAAGATTTAAATTCAAATCTTCTAAATTAAAATCCTCTGCCAATTCTTTTGCCAAACTACCTATTAATCCATTTTCTAAAAAGTTTTCATCAAATAATGGATTTGAATTTTCTTTTGCTTGATTTTCCGATAAATTTTTAATCATATTAATTAAATCTTCATCATCACCTTCTCCTACATTTACTTCTTCTTTGTTTCTTATTTTCTTGAAATTTTCAACCAAGTTTTTAATCTTGTCACTATCACTAATAATAGTTTCGCCTAAAACATATAATGTTTGTACATATTCCCAAATTGTATCCATGTATTCTTGTGTCATTCCTTCACTATGCCATAATTCATGGAAATCAACATTTTTTAATAATAAAATACTTTCTGAAAATAATTCGTCACTTTTTGAACTAACATGAGCTTTATGGTCGCCAATTTTTCTCATAAATCTTTTAATATATTTATCATCATTACATGTTTCTTGTTCCAATAAATCCTTATAATAATCTTCTAATGTTTCCTTATAATCAACCTTTATCTTAATGATATCTTGGATAAAAAGCTTAAATGTGTAATTAAAGTATTCAATGTTTGTTTTAGCCATTTTAATTATAATACAAAAATATATAATTTATTTTACGCAACAAACCTTAAGTATTATTATATAAAAAAATAAATATAATTATTAATAGTAAATTATTAATAAAATTAAATAAATTAAATTTAAATAAATTAAATTTAAATAAATTAAATTTAATAAGAAAACAAAATTCAAATAGTTTAATTAGATATTTATACTGATTAAGCTACAAGATCAGCAAGTTTAATTAGATATTTATACTGATTAAGCTACAAGATCAGCAAGTTTAATTAAAGTATTCATATATTCCCATATTTTTGTTTTATTTTCAACACTTAAATCTCCCCAATAATTCTTAAGTTTATTAATAATCAATACAATACCTTCATCTTTGGTATTGACTACATCACTATATGAGGCATCTTTGAAAAATGATTCGTCCTTTTCAAGAATTTTCTGTCTATAATTAAATGTATTAATCTTAAATAAATTACATAACTTTTTAGCATTACTTTTAATTAACCATTCCAAACTTCTTCTATAAACTTTAAAATCGTTTTCTTCTGGAAATACTACAATTAAATCGTCATTAAATTTAAGAATTAAATTATTAAATGCGGATAAATAACTTGTTGCCATATTAATGATTATAAATACTTTTTTTTTAAATTATAAACATACCATATCTTTAAATATTTTAGATTATCATACTTTTTATATTAATTAAACTAAAGAAAAGTAAATAATGTTAAAAATAAAAGTATAAGTAAGGTTATGTGTTTATCTTCGATTTATAGGCTGAAATTCATTATTTCTGGCGTTTTGTAATTGTTCGTATTCATTACTTAATCCATCCTTCATAAATGAATTGTTTTGGCGGTTTTGTGATTGATTTTGATTATTTGAATCATCATTTGGTGTTATTATTTTTTGTTCATCGCCAATAAAAGTAAATGATGATGATACAAATGGTTTTTGTTCACTATTATCTAAACTAGAAAATGATGAACCAAAGCTTGAATCACATTGTCCAAAATATGCCTGTAGTTCTTCATTACTATTTTGAGATTCATGAGTTGTTAGTTGTTCATCAATCCATTTTGGTATTGATTCATCTACTACAATTCTTTTTTGTGATACTAAATAAATGGTTGGTACAGCTTTAATAAAATTTGGTAACTGGATATTTTCATCATCTACACAAACATATAAAATATTATCGTTTATTGGTGTTTTTGATATTTGATTTATTATTTCTTTGCTATATGTGCAAAAATTACTATAAAAAATAATATCTTTCTTCATATAAATTCAAAATACATAAAATTTATTGATTTTATACACACTTACTATTACTCAAAAATTGATTTTAAGAAATCTTATATTATAAATATTATAAATATTATAAAAAATGAATTCATTGGGAATTTCTCTAAATATCTTTGATAAAAATGAAATTAAAAAAGAAAAAGAATCTATATTACTTGAATATATAGAAGAAATCCAAAAAAAATTTATTGAACAAATCGAAGAAGAAAAATTAAAAAATGACACTCTTTTAAAAGAAAATCAAGATTTAAAAGAAAAACTAAATAAATCCCAAGAAGAAACATCAGATTATTATGAAAAATATATTCGTTCTAAGGAATGTTTAGATATTCAAATAAAAGCAAATAAAAATTTAATACAAAACCTTAAAAAACAAAGCACTAATTCATTTAGTATTTCAAGTATATTTAATATTTTTGAACAATAATAAACAATATTTAAATCAATTATTAAATCAATAATAAAATAGTTGAATCAAATAAAATAGATACATCAATATCTTAAACTTAAACTAATATTTAAATCATTAAAAGACAATGTAAATTTTTTTATTGATACATAAATTTATAAATACTATAAAATAAAATTGATTAAAAATTGATTTAAAAATATTTTTTATCTTTTATTACAATAATGACATCTTTTTCAAATTTCGACAAAAGTGAACCAGATACACTCAAGTTTGATTTATCAAATTGCAGTTCAAGTTTTGTAAATGCGATTAGACGTTCTATTATCACAGACGTTGAAACCATTTCATTTAACACAGAAGATTATGAAAATTCAGACCTTAAAATAATTGAAAATACTACTTCACTTCATAATGAATTCATCCTTCATAGAATGGGTTTGATTCCTATATATAGTGATAATGTTGCTACGTACAATCCAGATACTTACAAATTCACTCTTAAAAAAGAAAATAAAACACAAAATATTATTGATGTAACAACAAATGATATTCAAGTATTGAATCTTGAAACTAATGAACTCGAAGATAGTGAAAAATTCTTTCCTAAAAATGAAATCACAGGTGATCATATTTTGATTGTAAAACTTAAACCAAATCCAAATGGAGAAGGACAAAAAATTCACATGGAAGGCAAATCATCTAAAGGTGTTGGAAGTACACATATTAGGTTTTCACCTGTATCTAATGTTTTATTCATCAATAAACAAGACCCAGAAAAGGTAAATAGTGAATTTAGTAATTATATTCAAGTACTTCAGCAACAAAATGGTGTTACATTTAATGAAGCTGAAACTAAAAAACTCGCTAAAAGATTCCAAATTGAAAAAGCCGAAAGACTATTTTATACTGATGAAAATAATGACCCAAATGTATTTGAATTTGTTATTGAAACATGTGGTGTTTTGAAACCACACAGAATTCTTATTGAAAGTTTGTCTGCAGTGGAATCGCGACTTAAGAATTTTATTACAGAAATTGAAAATTCACTAAGTGGTAAACCATCAAATATCAAAATCAAAGATTCTGAATCAGTTATGAAAGCATTTGATATTATTATTCAAAATGAAAACCATACACTTGGGAATCTTGTTCAAAGCTATATTAATAAAGATTACAAAGACCAAAATATTTTTGTAGGCTATATGAATCCACATCCTCTCAAAAAAGAAATCTTCTTTAGGATTAAATCTGATGATATCAACACAGTAAAAGATATTATTGTAACAACAACATCAAAACTTATCGATACATTTAATAGACTCAGAAATGAAGTATTGAAACAATTTGAAGGTAAAATTGTATTTAAACCAAAAAAGAAGAAAACAACTGCTTAAAATAACCGATATTTAATATAAATTTAAAAAAAAAAAAAAAAAAAAATTAAATAATTTTACTTTTTTTTTTAATTAATAATTTTATTTTAATTTTTTAAAAAATTAAATAAATTATTAGTTTTTTTTTTAAAGCAAATCAGAGTTTACCACTTGGTAGATGGAGATTGAAACACGACTTTGAATCATGCCAAAAATATATGATAAATAATTATGGAGACCCAGGATATCAAAATATATATAAAAATGAATGGATTAAAAAGTTAGAAAAAAAAGAAAATATAAATAATAAAAATATTAATAACATATAATAAGTTTATTATAGTTGATTAATTAAATAATTAGTAAAATAATTTTTTATTTATTGATTTGAAGAAAAATATGGATTATATCTATTTAAGTGTCTTTTACAACATTTATGTGCATATTTATGATTTTTTAATGAATCATAATTTATTATTCCAGCAAAATTATTTTGATATTTTTGATTAGAAACATCTTTATAAACTATTTTACCACATATTTTTCCATTTTGATGTTGATATCTACAAGTATATACAAACATTCCGTTGCCAATATGTTTCTTATTTTTTCTCCATTCTTCACTAGCCTTATCAAAATCAAAATCAATATTAATATTTTCCATTATTATATAATTATTTCTTGTTAATATATTATTTATTTTCAACTTTTATTATTTTTTATTTAAATTTATAATTTAATATTTAATTCTTCAAAACTGGATATTCTTTCATTGATAACAATTGTTCCGGTTCTGATTTAGAATTAGAACTTGTTGAATCTACATTACTATTTGTATTCTTACTTTTCTTACTATAATTTAGAGCAAATAAAATTCGTGCACTATCAAGATTGTGAAGATATCTAATAACAATATTCTTTGTTATTTGTTTATTACTTGAAACATAAATTTCATGAAGATCATTAATCATTGGCCTATATTCATAATCAATCTCCAAAAATTTAATATTCTTCTTAACCTTCAACTCCAAATAATATTTAAATAGTTTGCTTGTAAAATCATACAATTCAAATCTAAATTTATCAAACAACTCTTTGTCTTCTGGGAAATATTCTAAATATTCAACAACATTTTTTTTCTTTCTAAGCTCAAAATAAATAAACATCTTGTTTGTATCATTACCCCTTAGTTTCCTAATATCATTATACTTTAGATTCCTAATCTTTGATCTATTATCACTTCCATTATCATAATATTTTAGAACAAAACCTTGGTCACTATCATTAAGATTGTCCAATTTATTATAAATTGACTCCATAGAATCAATTTCAAAACGTCTTGGTGTACTTAACTCAACATTACAACTTTGAAGCAAATTCATTGTTTCTTCAGGATTCAAAATAGTTACACTATTATCTTCATTAATTCTTGTTGTCATTACCAAAACACTTGATGGTGTATCATATTGTTTAACAATTTTATTATCTGGATGTTGAAGCAAGAAACTATAGCAATGCCCAGATGACAACTTTTCAAAAACATCAAAATCAATACACTCACTAAACAATGTCTTAAATGTCTTAATACTCCTATACTTATTATGCGCACCCAAACAACTTCTTGTTGAAATATAGTTAGTATCATTATATCTAAATACATTAATCATTGTACCATCATAAAACTCTTCAATAAGCACCCCTTCACTATTTTTTTCCAAATATTTGGTATGGTAAAAATCAACATTAAGTGATTTTGGTGGTGAAATACATACCAATCTATTAGTATTTTTTTCCAAAATAACTTGACGACATCTCAAAACATCTTCATGTTCCATATTTGAAAGTGTTTTATCATATTTTACCAAATACAAATTGTCATATTCCTTAACAACTAGACCCAATTGTTCTAGTCTTGTCTTTGATTCCTCAAAATCAGTAATTCCATTTAAAACTGAAATATAATGCATTTTTTATTAAGATTCTAGAAATATTAAATAATAAATTATATAAACTCTTAAATCAATTTTATTTATTTATATTTTACTTATGACACATGTATAAAAAAATAAAAAAAAAATATATTAATATAGTATTATGACTTCAATAAAAAATTATACTCTTGAAGATTTTGATAATGAAGGCTCCAATTATATTGGTGGAGGTGACGATATTATCGTCTATGATATTAAGAAAGATACAAATTATAAATTAAGTGGTGGAGCAAGCAATTCTCCAGACCCAGAATTTGAATTAGAAGCTATTGATGATCCAGAAGAAAATATGGCAAATAATTTATTGAATGTAAACGTAAGCAGAAATGCAAACGTAAGCAGAAATGCAAACGTAAGCAGAAATGCAAACGTAAGCAGAAATGCAAACGTAAACAATAGTAATGCTGAAAGTGTTGACCCAGAAGCAGATTTGGATGTAAACAATAGTAATGCTGAAAGTGTTGACCCAGAAGCAGATTTGGATGTAAACAATAGTAATGCTGAAAGTGTTGACC
>Ga0222714_10003540_pt1 | contig 15821 bp, 12 predicted proteins | sample C33_3DmetaG_FD_165048 | JGI IMG/M metagenome (GOLD analysis project Ga0222714, IMG submission 165048) | Estuarine water microbial communities from San Francisco Bay, California, United States - C33_3D | ecosystem: Environmental > Aquatic > Marine > Unclassified | place: USA: California...
ATAAAAATGCAAACCCGTGGTGGGCTCATCCAGAATATAGAGAGTCTTGCCGGTGTCTCTTTTGGATAACTCCTTGGCCAGTTTCACACGCTGGGCTTCGCCGCCGGATAAAGTCGTTGCTGCCTGACCCAGCTTGACATATGAGAGTCCCACTTCAATCAGGGTTTGCAACTTGCGGGCAATAACAGGTACAGGATCAAAAAACTCTCGCGCATCTTCGATGGTCATATCCAGTACTTCATAAATATTTTTTCCTTTGTATTTAACTTCCAGAGTTTCACGGTTGTAGCGCATGCTTTTACAGACATCGCAGGCAACATAGACATCAGGCAAGAAATGCATTTCGACTTTTACCAGGCCATCGCCCTGACAGGCTTCACAGCGGCCACCTTTGACATTAAAAGAGAAGCGTCCTGGTTTATAACCGCGTGCACGAGATTCCTGAGTTGCAGCAAAAAGCTCACGAACTGGAGTGAATATGCCAGTGTAAGTAGCTGGATTACTCCGTGGTGTTCTGCCGATGGGGCTCTGATTGATATCCACGACTTTATCCAAGAGATCCAGACCTTGAATATTTTTATGCTTGGCGGCATTAAGTGTCGTGGCGCCATTCAAGGCTGTGGCGGCGAGCGGGTAGAGCGTGTTATTAATTAAGGTAGATTTTCCGGAACCGGATACTCCGGTAATACAAGTCATTAAGCCTAAGGGAATCTCCAGATTTATCGATTTTAAATTATTGCCTTTGGCGCCGGATAAGATCAGGCTCTGATCGGGATTTGGCTTAACTCGTATTGTCGGCGTTTCAATTTTCATTTTGCCGGACAGGTATTGGCCCGTTAGGGATCTTTCAGATTTTTGGATATCCTGATAATTCCCTTGGGCAACAATTTCGCCGCCATGCACTCCAGCCCCGGGACCAATATCAATTATATGGTCAGCACTGCGTATGGCTTCTTCATCATGCTCAACAACAATAACGGTATTGCCAATATCACGCAGGTGGCGCAGGGTGTTTAACAGGCGGTCATTATCGCGTTGGTGCAAACCAATAGAAGGCTCGTCCAGAATATACATAACACCGACCAGACCGGCACCTATCTGACTGGCCAGACGAATACGCTGTGCTTCTCCGCCGGATAAAGTTTCAGCGCTTCGACTTAAAGTCAGGTAATTCAGACCTACATCGACGAGGAATTTTAGACGATCCTGAATTTCCTTAAGTATTTTTTCTGCAATCTTGGCTTTTTTGCCTTTCAAATTAAGGGTGTCGAAATAATTAGCGGCAGCACCGATTGTCATGGCGGTGATGGCAGGTAAATTTTTTCTGTTTATTAATACATGCCGTGCATCACGTCGCAGACGCGTGCCATTACAGTCGGGACAAGGCTGTGAGTTGAGGTATTTTGCCAGTTCTTCTCTGATCATCTGAGATTCTGTTTCGCGGTAACGGCGCTCCATGTTAGGCAAAATGCCTTCAAAAGGTTTGCGGTTGATATAGGTTTTGCCTTTTTCATTGATAAAGGTGAATTCAATTTCTGTTTTGCCACTACCAAACAGAATCAGATCCTGGTGTTTTTTACTGAGTTTCTTATAAGGGACATCGACAGCAAAACCATAGTGATCCGCCAGAGATTTTAATAACTGAAAATAATAAATATTGCGTCTATCCCAGCCTCGCACTGCGCCTTCAGCCAGAGAATGATCATCATCAATGATTATTTTATTCTGGTCGAAATATTGCTTCATGCCGAGACCGTCACAGGCACTACAGGCCCCAGCTGGATTATTAAAAGAAAAAAGTCTGGGTTCGAGTTCGCTAATACTATGGCCGCATTCCGGACAGGCAAACAATGAAGAAAAGACCATATCATCGCCCGCACCTTCATCCATATATGAGGCAATGGCGAGGCCGCCAGCAATTTGCAACGCTGTTTCAAATGACTCCGCCAGGCGTTGCATCAAATCAGGGCGCACTTTAAAACGATCAATGACGACTTCAATGGTATGTTTTTTGTTTTTTTCCAGATTGGGAGGATAATCCAATTCAGTAACGATGCCGTCTACTCTGGCTCGAATAAATCCACCTGCTTTTAATTCATGAAAGATATGAACATGTTCGCCTTTGCGTTCGCGTACGACTGGTGCCAACAGCATCATTGGCGTGCCTTCTGGTAAAGCCAGTACCTGATCAACCATCTGACTCACAGTTTGCGCTTCCAGTTTGAGGTCGTGATCTGGGCAATAAGGGTCACCGGCACGGGCAAATAACAGGCGCAGATAATCGTAAATTTCAGTAATAGTACCCACCGTGGAGCGCGGGTTATGTGAAGTAGATTTTTGCTCTATGGAAATGGCCGGCGAAAGACCAGAAATCTGGTCCATGTCGGGCTTGTCCATCATCGATAAAAATTGACGCGCATATGTCGAAAGAGACTCAACGTAACGTCGTTGGCCCTCAGCGTAAAGCGTATCAAACGCCAGAGATGACTTGCCTGAACCTGATAGTCCGGTAATGACAACCAGTTTGTTTCTGGGAATAGTTACATCGATGTTTTTCAGGTTGTGAGTACGGGCTCCCCTGACAATGATTTCGTCCATTTACTTTGCTACTTCTTGGTTGAAAGGCTAATCCGGCCATTATACGTTGTCAGCAACTAGAAAGCAGAATCTAATCGAATTTTTTCTCAAGCATGCTAGACTTAGCTTATTCAAATAGAGGAGATTTATTGTGGCAAGTAAAGGAATTAATAAAGTCATTTTAGTAGGAAATGTTGGACAGGATCCTGAGACGCGTTATATGCCTAATGGCAATGCTGTTACCAACCTTTCTTTGGCGACCAGTGAAACCTGGAAAGATAAAAATACCGGGGAACAACAGGAGCGCACAGAGTGGCATCGAGTCACTTTCTATCAGCGATTGGCAGAAATTGTGGCTGAATATGTCAAAAAAGGCTCTAAAATTTATGTAGAAGGGCGCCTGCAAACACGCTCCTGGGAACAGGATGGTGTCAAAAAATATGCTACGGATATCATTGCCAATGAAATGCAGATGTTAGACAGCAGGGGAAGTTCTGGCGAAAGTTATTCACCTGGCCAGTCCCAATCGGCCCCTCCGCCCAGAAATGAAACGCCCACGCAGCAAGCGCCTGCAGATATGGATAGTTTCGATGATGATATTCCTTTTTAATAATAATTCGAAAAAATCTTAAGCCAAGCAAGATATCAGTGAAACTTTTAGTTTTTGGATCAAATAGCCCGCTGGGGAAATGTTTCACTCAGCTACTAAAAAAGGAAAAAGTAACCTATATTGCAATCAGCGATGATGAGCCAGCCATCTATGAAACAGACAGGCTGGCAAAATTATTAAAGGAAGCCCAGCCTAATCAGGTTCTTAATTTAAGCTTGAATCCAGGCCTTTTCCAGTCTGAAGCCCCCATCAGCAAAGAGCGAATAAGTCAGCTTACGCACGCCTGTGCGGTATTGTTGAAATCAGCTAAAACGCTAAAAATCCCGATGGTTCAGCATTCTTCAGTGGCAGTTTTTGATGGCTCGAATGCCAGGCCATATCTGGAAAGCGATAATTGTTCGCCAAAAAACCCCTTAGGGAAATTGGCGTTAAGCCTGGAAAAAAAAGTCGCAAAATATGAAAGACATATCATTTTACGTACTGAAGGCGTTTTTGATTCGGGAACTCCTTTTTTTGGTAATACGATAAAGGAGTGTATTGCCAATCAAGGTAAACTGGTTCTGCTAGATCAGCGTTGCAGCCCAACGCCTATTGCTGATGTAGCCAGGGTTTTACTTGCCATTAATAAGCAGTTGTCATGTAATTCTTCCAGTCCTTGGGGTCTTCACCAATATTGCGCTCTGCAAGCAACACATCGTCATACCTTTGTTGAGGATTTTTTAAGAGAAGCGGCCCAGTACGATAAGGCCTTGGCTAAAGCTATAGAAAACCTTGAAATATCTACTCAGGAAACCAGTAAAACTCAATTGGAAAACTCGGTTGTAGATTGCCAGCATATAATGGCTAGCTTTGGTATTAAGCAACGCTCAAGAGGCTCTGCCATAAAAGAACTGATTGCTGATTTATATGCTTGATATAAGCAGCTTGGATTTAGGCTAATTCAATGAATACGAATACCTTGACGCGTCTTGAAGATGCTTTAGAGCATATACTCCAGCATGTTCCAATGCTTGCTGATACGGAGGAAGTCGCGCTAAATCATTTGTCAGGAAGAGTGATTTCTGAAACCGTAAAAGCCGGTATTAATGTGCCTGGCTACGATAACAGTGCTATGGATGGCTTCGCTGTTAATACTGATTATGTAAAGGCAGTTGGCACTGTACTAGCTATTTCACAGATCATTCCAGCGGGTAAAACCGGGGTAAAACTGGAAGCGGGCACAGCCGCAAGAATATTTACAGGCGCGCCGATCCCTGAAGGTGCCAATGCCGTTATCCTGCAGGAAGATACTGAATATGATACCGGACAGGTAAAAATCCTGCAGGTACCAAAAGTAGGTCAAAACATTCGTTTATGTGGCCATGACATCAAACAAGGCGATTCCATTTTTCAGCAAGGGCATAAATTACTGCCACAGGATATAGGGTTGCTAGCTTCTTTAGGCATTCCCAAAATTAAGGTCTACCGGCCATTAAAAGTTGCCATCTTAAATACTGGAGATGAATTAATCACTCCAGGCCAGCGTCTTAGTCCTGGTCAGATTTACGAAAGTAACAGTTACACACTAGAGTCCTTGTTAAACGACTTGGGTATGCGGACGCAAAAACTTGGGATCGTTAAGGATGATTTGTCGGCGACCCAGGATGCACTTTTGAAAGCTGCAAAAGAGTCAGACTGCATTATTAGTAGTGGAGGGGTCTCCGTTGGTGATGCAGATTTCGTAAAAAACGCTGTTGAAAATTTGGGTGCACTTTCACTATGGAAGTTAGCGATTAAACCCGGCAAACCATTTTCTTTTGGGCGGGTTGCTGAGGTTCCTTTTTTTGGTCTGCCGGGTAATCCAGTAGCTGTATTTGTTACCTTTTTAATGCTGGTGAAACCTTACTTGCTGAAAATGCAGGGAGCGCAAAATATAGATCCTGGGAAATACTGCTTACCCGCAGGTTTCGAAGTTTCTGAAGCGGGGAGTAGACAGGAATTTATCCGGGTGCGTCTGGATAGAAATCTGCAAGCATTAATTCCTTTTTCAAACCAGGGATCAAGCGTGATGACTTCAACATCCTGGGCTGATGGGCTGGCTATTATTCCAATTAATACCCCGGTAAAAAAAGGGGACCTCCTCGAGTTCCTGCCTTATTCCGGTTTGCTGTAATTTCAAACATTGCAGTATTATGTTGCTGTTATGAAGAATAAATTAATAAAACATTTGTTTATAGTTTCTGCGCTTTTTATGCAAGCATGCGCTTCAGAAGATTTTGGCTCAGCTTCTGAGGAATCCACGGTGACAACGACGCTCGTTGATTTGGAAGATCGTACTACTCAGCCTGCTGAAAGCAGGCAGGTTTCTGAGCCTTTTTTGCGAGCACGAATCTTGGCAGATATGCTTTTTGAAGCCAGCATTGCCCTGGATGATAATCGCTTGTTACTGCCTGCTGGTGATAATGCCTATGATCGCTATATGGAAGTATTAAGTTTTGATCCTGAGAATAGGGTTGCACTTCAGGGGATAGAGGATATTGCCGACCGTTATGTTGCTATGGCAACCCAGGCAATACAAATTGGGCAGTTTGATAATGCTGAGGAATACCTGAGTCGAGCTGAGAGCATAAAGCCAGATAAGCAAAATATTATAGAAGCAAGAGCAGTGTTGGCTAGAGAGAGTGGTGTGCGCAGAGATTATTTTGCTCTCGATCCTGACGAAGTGGCCGCCCAAACCCTGAGGGTAATGTCAGAACTGGGCAACATCGGAGAGCTGGTCAGAAACCATGATGCAACTTTTTTAATTACAGCTCGCAGCGATGCTGAAGGCCGTTGGATATACCAGGTGATGCGAGAAGCGGTCGGCGGGTATCGTTTACGGGGAAATATTACTTTAGGTTCTCAACCTACAATTCAGGTGAATATCCCGCAAACCTGAATAAAAATTAGAATAGGCGTATGAAAATATTTAAAACGATTATCTTTACTATCAGCATGTTACCAATAGTTTCGCTGGCGCAAATGAATATTCGTGTTGAGGATGCTTATAGCAGAGAAATGCCTCCTACTGCTTCTAATATCGCTGTTTATTTGACAATAAAAAATGTCGGCAGCCATGGTGTTAGCCTGGAAAGCGTAATTAGTGAAGCGGCTGAGTCGGCAATGATTCATCGAAGTGCGATGGAGAATGGGATGATGTCAATGGAGCACCTTCCTGAACTGTATATCGCACCTAGAGAAAATGTCAGGTTAGAGCCCAGTGGTCTGCATATTATGCTGGTGGGTTTAAAACAATCCTTAAGAGCCGGCGAAATAATTCGGATGAATCTGAGTTTTAGTAATGGCGTCGTGTTGAGAGTCGATGTGCCAATTGTGAAAAATTAATGCCTGGCCACAACCTTCCTTGATTCTTAAAGTCACTGCTCCAAGCGGGGATATAACGGAGTATATTTGGCCCTTTGATGTGACTCTTTAGTTAAGAGTCTTATTCTGAGCGATTTGCTATTAAATTATCCACCACAGCAGGGTCAGCTAATGTTGAGGTGTCTCCCAGAGTGTCTAATTCATTTGCCGCAATCTTGCGTAAAATACGCCGCATAATTTTGCCTGAACGTGTTTTTGGCAGACCAGGAGCCCACTGAATGACATCGGGCTTGGCAATTGGGCCTATTTCTTGAGTGACCATCGCAATTAGTTCTTTCTTCAGTTCATCACTTTCTTCAACGCCAATCATAAGTGTGACATAGGCATAAATACCCTGGCCCTTAATATCATGTGGAAATCCTACAACAGCTGCTTCTGCCACTGAAGGGTGTAATACCAGCGCACTTTCTACTTCGGCTGTGCCAAGACGATGACCGCTGACATTGAGGACGTCATCAACACGTCCAGTAATCCAGTAAAACCCATCTTCATCACGACGTGCACCATCACCAGTAAAATAATAACCGGGGTAGGTAGTGTAATAGGTTTCTACACAGCGTTGATGGTCACCATAGACTGAGCGAATCTGACTGGGCCAGCTTTGGGTGATAACGAGGTTACCTGACACAGTACCTTCCAGAATATTGCCTTCAGGATCAACCAAGGCAGGTTTGACTCCGAAAAATGGCAGAGTAGCAGATCCAGGTTTAAGATTAGTCACTCCCGGAATGGGTGTAATCATGAGTCCGCCTGTTTCCGTTTGCCACCAGGTATCCATAATCGGGCATTGCCCTTTGCCCACCTGATGGTAATACCATTCCCATGCTTCAGGGTTAATTGGTTCACCCACTGTTCCCAATATGCGCAGGGAATCTCGAGATGTACTTTGTAAAGGCTCCTTACCTTGCGCCATGAGTGCGCGTAAAGCGGTCGGCGCAGTATAAAAAGAATTGACTTGATATTTATCGACTATCTGCCACATTCGACTGGCATCCGGGTAGGTGGGGACGCCTTCAAACATAAGGGTTGTTGCACCATTCGCCAGAGGCCCGTAAACGATGTAGGAATGACCTGTGACCCAGCCGACATCAGCAGTACACCAATAAATATCGTCATCATGATAGTCAAAAACATAATGATGTGTCATTGCTGCTTGCAGTAAATAGCCCGCCGTGGTGTGGATAACACCTTTAGGCTTTCCAGTAGAACCTGAGGTATAAAGAATGAAAAGCGTATCTTCGCTATTCATGGGCTCCGGATCACAATCAGAGCTGACATCCTTAATCGCTTCGTGATACCAGATATCACGACCTTCTTGCCACTTGATTTTATTTCCGATGCGCTGGATAACGATTACGGTGTGGACATTTGGGCAATTCTCAAGCGCTTTATCGGTGTTATCTTTAAGAGCTATTAAACGACCTCCGCGCAGGCCTTCATCAGCTGTAATGACCGTCTGGCAATCTGAATCGAGGATACGATCTTTAAGCGCTTCTGGTGAAAAACCGCCAAATACAACTGAATGGACAGCGCCAATTCGCGCACAAGCCAGCATGGCAAAAGCGGCCTCAGGTATCATAGGCATATAAATACAGACCCTATCGCCTTTTTTCACACCGCGTTGTTTTAATACATTAGCCATTTCGCAAACATGGTCATGTAATTCCTGATAAGTAATTTTTCTATCAGTCCCTGGCTCGTCGCCTTCCCAGATAATAGCGACCTGCTTTGCTCGTTCTGGTAGATGGCGGTCTATACAATTAGTGCTGACATTTAGTTTGCCATCACTGAACCATTCGACTTTGCCAGTTTTCATGTCGCCCTGATAGACCACTGAAAAGGGTTGTATCCAATCCAGAAAGTTATTGGCTTGCTTGGCCCAGAAAGTATCGGGGTCTTTAATAGATTGTTGATACAGATTTAGATATTGGTCTAAGTTAAGATGAGATTGAGCTTTGATTTTTTCAGTAACAGGGTATATACGTTGCTCGGACATTACTTTCCTCATATATCAAGATTTCATGATAAAAATTCAGCATCAGGATTTTTAAATTACGCAGCCTGAACTGGAATGGCATTGCTAGAGCGTGTAATAGTATTGGTTTCGTCCAGATACACCAGACGAGGCTTATAGTTGATTAACTCTGCTTCACTATATTCACTGTAGGCGCAGATGATTAAACGATCACCAACGGCAGCCTTGTGTGCGGCTGCTCCGTTTACAGAAATAATTTTTGACCCGCCGTCTGCTCTGATAGCATAGGTAGTGAAGCGTTCTCCATTGGTCACATTATAAATCTGGATCTGCTCATATTCGCGGATACCAGAAAAATTTAGCAAATCTCCATCTATTGCGCAGGAGCCCTCATAGTCCAGCTCAGAGTGCGTGACACAAGCGCGGTGTAATTTTGCCTTTAGCATGGTGCTATTCAAACTAGGCTCCTGTAGTGACGAATCGGCCACTGCAATCGTAAAAGGGGCGTAATTATCGCCGAAACTCGATAATCTCGCAAATGCTCTGTTTTATATTAACTAGCGGTTACCCCGGCTATGTTAAGTTAATTCAATTGAGATATTGTCAATTAATCGGGTTTTACCAAGATAGGCCGCAGTCAGAATAATCAGGTCTTTGTCTTCAGCTTTAGCAGGCAGTAGAGATTGGGCTTCGCATATAGAAAAGTAATCTGGTTTTAAGCCTGCTGAAGATATATTTTCCAAGGCTTTCTTTTCCAGTTCAGGATAATTCAAGTTTCGATCTAGCTTTATTAAATTTGCTGTCTTTCGAAGGGTTTTATATAGAACCGCAGCCTGATCAAGTTGCTCCGGTTCCAGGTAGCTATTACGCGAACTTAGGGCTAAACCTGAAGTTTCCCTTGAAGTAGGCACGCCAATAATTTCTATAGGAATATTTAAGTCATTGGCCAGCTTTTTGATGATGGTCAGTTGCTGGTAGTCTTTTTCACCAAAATAGGCTTTATCAGCCTGGCAAATATTAAAAAGCTTGGTGACAATAGTACAGACACCGTCAAAATGTCCCGATCTGCTGGCTCCGCATAACCGCTTACTCATATTTGGGACGCTTACGAGTGTTTCCAGCCCTGGGCCCTGAGGATAGATTTCCTCAATATTTGGGACAAAGACAGCATCGCAATTAATTGATGTTAAAGCAGCTATGTCATCTTCAAAGCTTCGAGGATAGTTTTGAAAGTCTTCATTTGGCCCGAATTGAGTTGGATTTACAAAAATTGTGGTAAGGATATAGTCACATTCCTCACGTGCGAGGCGTGCCAGAGATAAGTGCCCTTTATGCAAATTTCCCATAGTAGGCACCAGTCCGATACTGAGAGCTTCATCTTTAACAAGCTTAAGGGCTTGCCTCAAGTCTGCGATGGTTCGATATATATGCATGTAGATTTAAAGAGCCTAGTTATAAGACTGTTCTGGGCTTGGGAAAGTACCGGTTTTGACAGCATCGATATATGATTTTATTGCGCCGGGTATGCCTTCTTTGGATTCAATCAGAAAGTTTTTTACAAATTTTGGCGTTACCGGTGAAATGCCAAGCACATCGTGCATAACCATAATTTGGCCATCGACATCTTTCCCGGCACCAATTCCAATCACGGGAATGCTGAGTTTTTCAGTAATGGTTAAGGCTAGCTTGGCAGGAATACATTCTAGCAAAAGTATGCTGGCGCCATATTCTTCCAGCATTAAGGCTTCCTCAATAATAGTATTAGCCTGTTCCGGATCTCGACCCTGGACTCTGAAGCCTCCAAGTCGATTCACTGACTGCGGTGTCAACCCCATATGCGCACAAACAGGAATACCGCGCTCGCTGAGTAGGCGCGTACTTTCTGCGATCCAGGCCCCGCCTTCCAGTTTTACCACATGTGCTCCTGCCCGCATGAGACGCGCGGCATTTTCCAGGGTCTGGCTTTGAGATGAGTAAGACATGAAGGGGAAGTCGGCAATTAATAATGCCCCTGGTTACCACGCTTAACACATTGCAAATGGTAGATTATATCCTCCATGGTAACTGGAATAGTGGAATCATGACCCTGTAAAACCATGCCTAAGGAGTCACCTACTAAAATTACTTCCATACCAACTTCGCAAAATAGTTTTGTGAATAGGGCGTCATAAGCAGTAATACACGCAAATTTTTCGCCTGTTTTTTTCATCTCCTGCAATGTATGAAGTGTAACTGGTGTCAAAATTAGGTCCTGTTTGATATCTAAATTAAAGTCGGTTTTGGATTGAAAAAATGGCGAGTGCCTTTTTTTGTACTAAGTATATGCTCTAAAAGTTGTGAATAATCATGATCATTATTTACCAGGTCAATTTCAGAGCTGTTAACAACAAACAGGCTGCTCTCATCATAGTAGTGAAAAAAATTAGTATAAGCATCAATTAAATTGAGCAAATAATTTCGGTCGATGGATTGTTCATATGCAATCCCGCGGTTTTGGATGCGTGCAAGTAAGACCTCTACTGGGGCCTGTAAATAAATTACCAAGTCTGGCTTTGGGGCATCTAAGGTCAAGTGCTTGTATACATTTTCATACAACTGATATTCATCAGCATCAAGATTTTGGCGGGCAAAGATGCGATCTTTTTCAAGCAAAAAATCAGCTACCCTAACAGGCTCAAACATGTCCTCTTGTCTAAGTTCTTGTAGTTGTTGAGCGCGTTGAAAAAGAAAAAAGAGCTGTGTTGAAAGAGCATTTTGTTTCGGGCTTTTATAAAAGCGATCCAGAAACGGGTTTTCTTCACTTTTTTCCAGGAGGGTATCGTAATTAAAGCTTTCAGCCAGACGTTTGGCCAGGCTGGTTTTACCAACACCTATTGGTCCTTCAATAGCAATATAGCGTGGAATGTTGGGGCTTGATACAGGGATATTTAATACGCTATCTGACACATTGTTACCATTTGCATGAGTGATAAAGAAAAACTATTTTCAATGTATTGTTTTCTTAGTGCTTGGTCCGGATTTTACCCTGCGTTTACGGGGTTTTGAAAGTGAAGGCTTTTGCTGGTTGTGGTGAGCAATTTGCGCTTGGGGATTAGCCTCCTGGAAGTTTGACCACCATTGTCCCAAGCCTTTCAGGTTTTCGCCACTGTCTTCGCGAAGTAAAAGGAAATCATAAGCTGCGCGGAACCGTTTTTTAGTGATTAAAATAGCCGCTTTCTTTGCATTATTTCGTTCCAGGCGTAACTGGTACTCCCAGATTTCGCGCATCGGAATACTAAAACGTTTGGGTATGGCAATTTGATTGAGTTGCATCTCAATAATTTCTCGCCCAGCTTCGTGCATGGCTAGCATAGGGGACAGTTTTGCAGTGATATTTTGCTGGAAAACTCTTCTTACAGCGGGCCAAAGAATTGCGGCAAGTAAGAAGGCAGGTGTGACACTTTTTCCATTTAGAATGCGGTCGTCGGTACTTTGAAATGCGCCTTCAAGCATTATTCTGTCTATGGCGTCAGGAAAGGGAATTAGCGTTTTTAATGGAGGAAATAAAACGCCAAATACGTCGTATGAAATAAGCTTATGAAATGTTTGCAAACTATTGCCATTGAAAAACAGTTTAATAAATTCATCAAAGAGTCTGGCAGGTGGAATGGATTCAAGCAGATAGGCCGACGTCTTTATCGGTGTTTCAGTATTCTTTTCAATTGAAAAATTCAATTTACACGCCAATCTAATGGCACGTAATATTCTGACTGGGTCTTCCCGGTAACGTTGTTCTGGGTCACCAATAATTCGCAAGGTCTGATTCTTGATATCTTCCAGACCATGACAAAAATCATGGACGGTGAAGCCCTTTACGGTGTAATAAAGAGCGTTAACGGTAAAGTCTCTTCTTAGTGCATCTTCTTCAATAGTCCCGTAGACATTATCTCTGAGTATCATGCCGCTTTGATTATGGGCTGAATCAAGATGTTTCACACTGCGCGCAAGACTATTTCCTTCTACTTTAGTGCTCTGGCTGGATTGTGCGCGGAAGGTGGATACTTCGATAATTTCTCGGCCAAAATGTACATGCACAATTCGAAAACGCCGGCCTATCATTCTGGAGTTTCTAAAAACCTTGGAAACTTGCTCAGGACTGGCATTTGTGGCGATATCGAAATCTTTTGGAACAAGATTGACTAATAAATCACGTACACCACCGCCGACAATGTACGCATCGAAACCCGCATCGTTTAACTTATATAGTACTTTTAGCGCAAAAGGGCTGATGGATTTTCTGGAAACCCCATGCTCTGCACGACTAATAATAGTAGATTCAATGGAAGGTGAGCTTGCTTGTTTTGAAGGCTTGGTCAAAATTATTTGCTAATCAACTAAAGTCGCCATTCTACACAAGTGTCCAGGAAATAAAAAAGCCGGTAAGACTTTAATATTACCGGCTTTCAAGCCTTTGATTTTTATTATTATTGTTTTGAATACTTCCCTGTAGCAAAATTCGGAAACAAATTGTCACCTTTGTCAGGGTATTCTTATCCCTTAAACTGACCTCACGCTAGCCCTTTTGTTGTGCTGATTTTTCAGTTCTTCAGCTTAGGCACAGCTTAACACTGCCTACCTGGGTCATATCATCGCGCTGCCATTATATTTTTATTATTTTTTTATTTTAATTATTGTAGACATGCGTAGTAACCACTAAAGCAGAATTTGTGCCAAGTTCTTTTTTATATGGAATTATACATATAAATCAATAAGATACATTGAACTTTCAAATAAATCTTGCCGCTAAAAAACGATAAAATTATGTAAAAAATGTGAATAAATGTAACTAGCGGGGTGATTAGGTAACAGTTTTATTGGGTTTTAGCATTTAAGCATTGCCAGGAAGTATTAGGTTTTAGACCGATTTTTTCTGCCGTGGGATGCCAAAACGTTGACGTCTCTCCCATAAACACTTGCGGCTAATGCCTAGTTTTTTGGCTAATTGTGTTTCATTCATTGAATCCTGATGATCAAGTACAAAGCGTTGAAAATAGTCTTCCAGAGATAAATCTTCTGGGGGATCATCATCTATATCTTTGGTTATTTCTGCCTCATTATCCACAAGATGGATGGGTTTATTGCGCTTCAGCTGTAATTGCTCAATATTCAGGGCGGTAAATTCTTTTAGTTCGACATCAATGCCCAGTAAATCTATCGGGATTTCTGGGCTTTCTGCAAGAATTACCGCACGCTCTATTGCATTCTCCAATTCTCGAACATTTCCTGGCCATGGGTATACCGTTATGGCCTGAATGGAGTCTGCGCTAAAATACATAGGCTCCATTCCTAAGCGTTGGCATATTAACTGTAATTTTTTCTCAGCCAATTCCAAAATGTCTGTCCCGCGTGCTCTTAGGGGTGGGATTTGCAAGGGCATAACATTAATACGATAAAATAAATCTTCCCGAAAAAGACCTTCTATAACGAATTGCTGCAAATCTCTGTGGGTCGCAGCAATAAGGCGCACATCAACTTTTGTAGATTGGACTGATCCAACTTTTCGAATTTCATGCTCTTGTAAGACCCTGAGGAGCCTTGCCTGTGCTTCAAGTGGGAGTTCACCGATTTCATCCAGAAACAAGGTGCCATTATTAGCCGCTTCAACAAGTCCGGTACGGGTAGTGGTAGCCCCAGTGAAAGATCCCTTCTCATGACCAAATAATTCAGACTCAATAAGGTTTTCAGGGATGGCAGCACAATTTATTGAGATTAAGTTTGCGTTTTTACGTGAGCTGGCTTCGTGAAGCGCTTTTGCTACTAATTCTTTACCGGTACCAGATTCACCCTGGATCAGCACTGAAGAATTAGTTAATGCCACTTTACGAATTCGCCGGAACAGCTCTTTCATTGCTGGGCAGCTTCCTACCATGCCAGGAACCGGGTCTTCATTGGATTTGTTGATACTTTTGCCTTTTTTAGCAATTGGCTTGGAAGTAATTTTTTTTAATGAGCTGATAACCTCATCCGCCTGAAAGGGGATGGATAAGTACTCCATGGCACCATTCTTTGATGAATCAGCGGCAGAGTGCAGGCTGGCAAAATTACTGGTAAATAAAACTGGTGTAGAAGTGTGTTTAATTATTTCAGTCCCGGGAGAGGCTGGTAAACGTAAATTGCAGACGATTGCATCAAATCCATCCAAATTAAATTCGCATGCTTCTTTCAAATTGCAACAAGACTCGCTCTGAAATCCCGCTTGATCCAGAATTTCAGTCAGTTTGCCAAGTGTTTCCTGGTTATTTTCTACTATTAGAATATTAGCCATAAATAGTTAATTACTTATTGAAACTGCTTACCAGCATCATTGGATGGCCCCGCTGGCCTTAAAACTGTTTCCTTTCTACTCACATTTTAGGAAAAGTGCAATAGTAATGATCAAGATGAAAACGTCAAATAAAAATATTCAGGATGGATTAGTTGTTTTTTGTTTTTGAGCGCAAATAGGTTTTTTTAATTAATGCGCTTTTTTTTACAAAATAGCCTCATTAATTTGCTGCAAATTCTGTAATTTTCCGATTCGCCAGTTTTCAACAGCCCAGAGCAGCACGTCCGAAGGCTTGTGGCTAATAAGTTCTACTGGTGGGCTTTGTTGTAAATAAACCAGGGCTTGATATAAGGCCTCAGATGGCCGAGCTAAATTTAAAGGAGGGGCATGGTGCTGTTTGCTAAGCTTTTGGCCCTGGTTATTAACAATGACCGGAATATGTCCATAAACAGGCCGGGAATAGTTCAATAACATTTGTAAATAAATTTGTTTATAAGTTGAATCCATCAGGTCGATGCCACGGATTATATGAGTAATTTCTTGAAATGCATCATCAATAACTACGGCAAGCTGATAGGCATATAAACCATCCTTGCGTTTGATAATAAAATCACCCACTTCTTTGTCCATATTTTTGGACTGCCTGCCCTGAACAAGGTCATTAAATGCCATTGTCAAATTAGATACTTTGCAACGTAATGCATATTCGCCGGGTTTTAAATCAGGGTCCGCTTGTTGGCGATTTCTGCATTTACCTGGATAGATTCCGGCATTTCCCTGTAAGCTTTGTCTGCTGCAAGTGCATGGAAAGACACATTCCTGCCTTTGAAGCTGGATAAGAACATCGTGGTAGTCATTGTGACGACTGCTCTGATATAAGACTTCGCCGTCCCAATATAAATTTAAGGTTTCAAGTGATAGCAAGATTTCTTTTGCCGCTTCCGGGCTTTCCC
>Ga0222714_10003541_pt1 | contig 15819 bp, 16 predicted proteins | sample C33_3DmetaG_FD_165048 | JGI IMG/M metagenome (GOLD analysis project Ga0222714, IMG submission 165048) | Estuarine water microbial communities from San Francisco Bay, California, United States - C33_3D | ecosystem: Environmental > Aquatic > Marine > Unclassified | place: USA: California...
TCAAATTCTCAGACCCGCGGAAAATATGGCGAAGCACAACTTGAAACCCTCTTAGAAAATGCTGGCCTATTAGAAAATGTTCACTTCTTCAAACAAGATTATCGAAGTAGTGGTAGCGAGATCACTAAGCCCGATATCAAAATAGCTATTCCTGGTGGCAGCGAACTATTTATCGATTCAAAGTTTCCCTTTGATCGCTTCCTTGAAGCAATAGTTGAAAAAGATCCCCTGGAGCGAACCAGGCTGATGCAGGCCCATGCTAAAGATTTGATGGGCCATGTCACCTCTCTTGCTAAAAGAGGTTATCAAGAAAGTAATAACTCACCTGATTATGTAGTCCTCTTTGCTCCCTTTGAATCAATTCTTAGTGAAGCACTCGATGTTGACCCACAACTTCTTCATAAGGCATTTGAAAAAAATGTCACTATCGCAACCCCCACAACAATGATGGCGCTTCTAAGAACTGTTGCCTATGTATTTAGTAGATCTGAGCTTGCAAGAAATGCCCAGGAGATTCAAGATCTTGCTGGCGAACTACTTAAGAGAATCGGCAAAGTCCATAGCAAGATTGAGACTCTAGGCGACCGGATTAAATCAACGGAGCGAGCCTTTAATGATCTAATAAAGAGCGCTGAAGAAAATGTTATTAAGCCAGCTAGGAAGATGGTAAAGCTTGGCGCTCCATCTAGCTCTAAATTAAAAGCTATTGAAGATATCGATGATGAGGTAAGACAGATCGCGCCAAAGGAACTTGGCTCCGCCGCCCTAGATGATGGCGATGATGATTTAGATGAAGGTGAGAGCGATGAGAAGTAGTCTGCCAACTCCTTCGATAAAGAGCCCAATAAAGGGTGCGGGCTTAACAAAGCCTGGAGTAGTAATTCTTCAATTCTTAGCAATTTCATTTGTTGCGCTAATTGAAATCTTCTTTAGATCAAATGTTGGCTTTCTAACTGGCCTTGCTATCTGGGCTTCTTACTATGGCGCTCTGATTTATGGTCGAGATGGAACTACCTATGTCGCAGTAGTTAATCCCCCACTTGCCTTTGGTCTTGCAGCGATAGTGCTGCTGCCATCAGTTGGCGGGGCATCGCTATCAATTACTCGCCTTGGAGTTGACCTAGTTTCAGGGCTTGCAAGCGTTGCGCCATTTCTAATCACTGGCTCAATATTTGGCTGGTGGTATTACTTTAAAGAGCGAAAGAAACTACTTTCCAGCGGCTCTTAAATCTTTTCTTAGCTCAGGTGGGATAGCAAAGAGCAGGTGCTCCTCCATTGCGGTAATCGTCTCAACATCGCTATAGCCACGCTCTGCAAGCTCAGTTAATAGATCAGTTACTAAAATTTCAGGAACTGAAGCCCCACTTGATACTCCAATAGTTTCAACCCCTTCAAACCAGCTATCTTCTAGCTGGTTTGCATAATCAATTAGATATCCAGCCTTTGCGCCATATTCCAGCGCAACTTCAACTAAACGCACTGAGTTTGAAGAGTTCTTTGATCCAACTACTAGAACAAGATCGGCCTGAGGCGCAATCTGCTTAATAGCCACTTGGCGATTCTGTGTTGCATAACATATGTCATCAGATGGCGGATCTTGAAGATTTGGAAAACGCTGCTTAAGAATTGCAACTGCATCGAGAGTTTCATCAACGCTAAGTGTGGTCTGGGAGAGCCAAGCCACTCCCTTATTTGGATCAATCTCAACACTTCTTGCGCCATCTAGACCATCAACTAACTTCACATGATCTGGGGCTTCACCCGCTGTTCCTTCAACCTCTTCATGTCCCTCATGGCCAATTAGAAGAATCTGGAGATCATCTTTAGCAAAGCGGCGCGCCTCTTGGTGAACTTTAGTAACTAGGGGGCAGGTGGCATCAATAGTTTTCAAATTTCGCTCAGCTGCTTCTTTATGAACCTGAGGTGAGACGCCATGGGCGGAAAAAATAACAATTGAGCCCTCTGGCACTTCATCTGTCTCATCAACAAATATCGCGCCTTTTTTCTCAAGTGATGAAACCACATGAACATTATGAACAATCTGCTTTCGCACATAGACCGGGGCGCCATAGAGATCAAGGGCCTTCTCAACGGTGATTACTGCTCGATCAACGCCTGCGCAATAGCCTCGCGGCGCAGCAAGCAGGACTCGTTTAGCCATAGCCCTATCCTATTAGCATTACCCAATGCTCGAAACTTCAAGTGAAAAGCCTGCCCCGGTAAGGGTTATCTCTGAGGCGATAAGTGAATATATAAATCGCTTAGGACAGGTTTGGGTTGAAGGAGAGATTGCTCAGTTAAATGATCGAGCCGGCTCTGGAATGATTTATATCAGGCTTAGAGATCCGAGCGTTGATATGTATTTAGAGGTCACATGCCCAAGATCAGTTTTTAAAGCAGTAGCGCCACTTAGCGAGAATGCTCGAGTTGTAATTAATTCAAAAGTTAATTTCTATACCCCAACCGGACGTCTCTCACTTAGCGCTAAAGAAATCCGTCAAGTTGGAGTTGGTGAATTACTTGCTCGCCTTGAAGCACTTAAAAAAGTCCTTGCAGCAGAGGGGCTATTTGCACTTGAGCGAAAAAAACCGCTCCCATTTCTGCCAAATAAAATTGGTCTTATCTGTGGCAGGGCAAGCGCTGCGGAAAAAGATGTTAAGGAGAATGCTCGAAGAAGATGGCCAGCGGTTCGCTTTGAAACTAGGGAGGTAGCAGTTCAAGGAGCTGATGCTGTTGTCCAGGTATCGGCTGCCTTGCGAGAGCTTGATAACGATCCAGAAGTTGATGTAATCATCATCACTAGAGGCGGCGGATCCTTTGAGGACCTCCTTGCCTTCTCAGATGAAGGGCTAGTAAGACTTGCTGCCTCTTGCAAGAAACCAATTGTCAGCGCTATTGGCCATGAGCAAGATACTCCGCTTCTTGATTTAGTGGCAGATGTTCGCGCCTCAACTCCAACAGATGCAGCCAAATTAGTAGTTCCTGATTTTCAAGAAGAGGTTGGCAAAATCAAGAATCTAAGAGAGCGCTCTGATAGAAAGATTAATGACTTGGTAATTCTTGAAATGACCAAGATTGTGAACTTAATCCAAAGACCTGTTATGAAAGATCCGTTAATTATGGTCACCTCAAGACAGGAGATAATTTCAGGCTTTATCTCGCGCTCATTTATGAGCATGAACTCCAAGCTCCTTAGAGCCTTTGATGAAGTAACCCATATTGCTGCCAGGGTTAGAACCCTCTCCCCGCAGGCCACCCTTGATCGCGGATATTCAGTTGTTCAAAAAAGTGATGGAGCTATTGTCAAAGACCCAGCATCACTTGCCCCAGGTGAGAAGATTCAATTAAGAATGGCTAAAGGTGTGGCCCTTGCGACAGCTCTTGGCAGCCAAGAAGATAGTAAAAGCGAGTAGATTACGAATATGGCCCAGCTAAGTTATGAGCAAGCTAGAGATGAACTAGCAAGCGTTGTAGCAACTCTTGAAGCTGGCGGAGTTGGTTTGGAAGAATCTTTAAAACTCTGGGAGCGCGGCGAGGAACTTGCAGCAATCTGTCAGCAGTGGCTCGATGGCGCAAGGGCAAAACTCGAGGCAGCAAAATCTCAAGTAGAAGCTGAGTAAGCCATGCCGGAATTTATCTATGAAGATCTACTTCCGGTTGGGCCAGATACCACTCAATATCGCCTACTTACTAATGAAGGCATCTCAACCTTTCAAGGCGATGGAAAGACTTTCTTAAAAGTATCTCCTGAGGCAATTAGAAATTTAACTGAAGTTGCTCTCCACGATATCTCGCACTATCTACGTAGTGAACACTTGCAGCAGCTAGCAAATATTCTTAAAGATCCAGAGAGCTCTGCCAATGATCGCTTTGTCGCACTTGATTTACTAAAAAATGCCAATATCGCAGCAGGTGGAATTCTTCCGATGTGCCAAGACACAGGAACTGCAATTGTTATGGGTAAAAAAGGCCAGCAGGTCTTAACTTCAGAGCAAGATGAGCTAACAATCTCTAAAGGGATTTATGATGCATTTACCAAGCTAAATCTGCGCTACTCCCAATTAGCACCTGTCACAACCTGGGAGGAGAAGAACACTGGTAATAACTTGCCTGCTCAAGTTGAGATTTACTCTGATTATAAAAACGCTGAGGAATATAACTTTCTCTTTATTGCAAAAGGCGGCGGAAGTGCTAATAAGTCATTTCTCTATCAAGAGACAAAGGCAATCCTAAATCCAACATCTTTTATCACCTGGCTTGAGGAGAAGCTGCGCTCTCTTGGAACTGCTGCTTGCCCTCCCTATCACCTAGCTATTGTCATTGGTGGAACATCAGCGGAGTTCACTGCAAAGAGCGCAAAGCTTGCCTCAACTAAGTATCTAGATTCACTACCTACAACAGGTGATGCCAAAACTGGTAGAGCCTTTAGAGATCTAGAACTTGAAAAAGAGGTCTTGGCTCTTACCCAGAAACTAGGAATCGGCGCGCAATTTGGCGGCAAATACTTCTGCCATGATGTGAGAGTCATCCGCCTTCCAAGGCATGGCGCCTCACTTCCTATTTCAATTGCAGTCTCTTGCTCAGCAGATCGCCAGGCAAAGGCCAAGATCACTAAAGATGGCGTATTTATTGAAGTTTTAGAGCGCGACCCAGCCCACTTCCTTCCAGAGACTACAGATGATCACTTAGATGAGAGCGTAGTAAATATCGATCTAAACCAACCTATGGACCAGATTCTGGCTGAGCTTTCAAAGCATCCAGTAAAGACTCGTTTATCACTTAGCGGAACCATGGTTGTGGCAAGAGATCTAGCCCATGCGAAGTTAAAAGAGCTAGTAGATTCTGGGAAAAGCCTGCCTGAATATTTCAAGAGATATCCAGTTTATTACGCAGGCCCTGCCAAGACTCCAAAGGGATATGCCTCAGGATCTTTTGGTCCAACAACTGCAGGAAGAATGGATTCCTATGTTGAGTATTTTCAAGCACTTGGTGGCTCGCTAATAATGCTCGCTAAAGGTAATCGCTCTAAGCAGGTGAGTGAGGCATGCAAGAAAAATGGTGGTTTCTATCTAGGCTCTATTGGAGGACCTGCCGCTCGCCTTGCTCAAGATTGCATCAAGAAGGTTGAGGTTCTTGATTATGAAGAACTTGGCATGGAGGCAGTTTGGAAGATTGAAGTTGAAAACTTTCCAGCATTTATCGTTGTTGATGATAAGGGAAATGATTTTTTCAATGGCTCACTAAAGCCGCTAACTATTGGTGTAAAACCAGAGAGCTCTTTTTAATAATAGTTTGAGCGTTTAAATTTCGCCCACGCCTTGCATGGAGTTTCATAGCGAATATCGATATATCTCAAACCCCATTGAATCTGAGTAACTGGATTAGTTCTCCAATCAGTTCCTACAACCTCCATCTTTGTAGCTGGAAGTGCTTGCGGAATTCCATGGGCGCCAGTTCTGGGATTTCTCGCTCTATAGTTCCAATTACTCTCCTTGGTCCATAGAGCATCGAGGCAGCTATATTGACGCGCTCCCCAGCCATAGCTCTCTTTGGCAATCTCTCTGCCAACGCTTCTCGCTCCTTTGGCGCTTCTAGCTTTTTCAACTTTTTGAATCATCACCGAAACCATCAACATATCCCAGGCCATAACTAGGGAGCGATCGCTCATCTCAATTAGCGTCGGCCAGTTTGGCTCTAGATCTCCTGGAACGCTGACCTTTAGGGAGTCACCAGGTTGGACTACTAAGAGCTCTATAGGTTCTGTGTAAACCGGTTGGGCATGGGAGATTTCAACCGAGGAGATAAATAGGGTCGCAAAGGCGAGGGCAACGATCGCGCGCCGGTTTAGCAACATCTTTCTACCTCCTTAGCGCTGAACAAGTCAGAGCCAGGCTCGAGGGGGCTTCTAGGGGGAGTTGGGCCTAGACTTACAAAGTAAGGGGTGAGGGGCAAATTTAAACCCGCGAGTGGCGTAAAAAGATTAAACTCACAGCAATTGTGGATAAGGAAAGTGCAGGTCAGCCCCTATAAAGTCCGTTATGCCCTATTTGTAGTAAAACCCCAATTATTAGGCATATAGCTGGACTGGATCTTCAAGAAGCTCAGTTATTAAAGCTGCGATCTGCGAGCGCTCAGAGCGGGTCAGAGTCACATGGGCAAAGAGAGGATGGCCCTTGAGCGATTCCACAACAGCAACAACGCCATCATGGCGGCCAACCCGCAGGTTATCCCTCTGGGCGACATCATGGGTGAGCACCACCCTTGAGCCCTGCCCGATTCGAGAGAGCACAGTTAATAAAACTCCGCGCTCTAGAGATTGAGCCTCATCGACAATTACAAAGGAGTCATGGAGTGAGCGGCCGCGGATATGGGTTAGCGGAAGAACCTCAATAAGTCCGCGATCTAAAATCTCCTCAATTACCTGGGCCGAGACAACAGCTCCAAGGGTGTCAAAGACTGCTTGCGCCCAAGGAGACATCTTCTCCCCTTCACTTCCTGGCAAGTATCCAAGCTCTTGACCTCCAACTGGATAGAGCGGGCGGAAGACAATTATCTTTTTATGGAGGCGCCGTTCAAGAACTGCCTCAAGGCCTGCGCAGAGAGCCAGGGCAGATTTTCCAGTTCCCGCCCTTCCTCCTAGAGAGACAATTCCAATTTCATTATCTAGCAGGAGATCAAGTGCTATCCGCTGCTCAGCAGATCTACCATGAATTCCAAATGCGCTCTTATCTCCTCGAACTAGGCAGAGAGTTTTATCTGCGCTAACTCTTGCAAGAGCGCTGCCCTTTTCAGAGTGAAGAACTACTCCAGTGTGAACTGGAAGATCTTTAACCTCGGGGGCGCTCACTTTCTCGCCAGCATAGAGAGCATCGATAGTTTTACTTCCAACGCTTACCTCAGCCATTCCAGTCCAACCGCTATTTGGCGCAAGTTCTGCGCGATACTCATCGGCGCTTACTCCAACTGATGATGCTTTAACTCTTAAGGGAAGATCTTTAGTAACTAGAACAACATCTTTTCCTTCACTTACTAAATTTCTAGCAACAGCTAAAATTCTTGAATCATTTGTGCCATCACGCAAGAATCCATGAGGCAGAGATGAAGTATCTGTGTGGTTTAACTCAACTGAGAGAGTTCCGCCGCTTGCTGTGATTTTTAGCGGTTTATCAAGCCTTCCATGGGTAACTCTTAAATCATCAAGTTTTCTTAAGGCCGCTCTGGCAAAGTATCCAAGTTCTGGGTGATCTCGCTTTGATTCAAGCTCTCCTATTACCGCTATTGGAATGATGATTTCATGCTCATCGAAGCGGAAGAAGGCGGAAGGGTCTGCTAACAGGACGCTGGTATCTAGAACGTAGGTCTTGCGACCTTCGGAGCTAGCGCGGGCCACGGAACTCCTTGCTTATTCTGTTGTTATAGGGCTTTTTCCGCCTGAATTAGGCAGATTTGCCGGGGAAGTACCACGAGAAAAAGGTAAGTCCTAGAGGCCTTGAAATCACGCGACACGCTCAAGTTCAACTTGAGGTTTTAATTACTTTCCAAGACGTCTCTGGCGAAGTGAGTAGGAGCGAAGTGCTCGAAGAAAATCTACCCGGCGAAAATCTGGCCAGTAAGCCTCACAGAAATAAAACTCAGATTGATGGCTCTGCCAGAGCAGAAACCCGCCAAGTCTTTGCTCCCCTGATGTTCTAATCACTAACTCAGGATCTGGTTGCCCTGCAGTGTAGAGATATTGATCTAGTGAGTTCACCGTTAATTCATCTCTTATTTGCGTTATATCTTTTCCCGAGCTCTTTGCTGAATCTAGGTAGCTCTTAACAGCATCAACTATCTCAAGTCTGCCGCCATAGCCAATTGCCACATTAACTTTTAGACCAGCGATACCTGCGCTCTTGGCCTCAATTCGCTTTAGCTGTTCTTGGAGTTTCTCTGGAAGTAGTTCAAGAGAGCCTAAGACCTTAATACTCCATCTACCAGTATCGCCAAGGGACTCAACGCTTGATCCAATAATCTGCATTAAAGAATCTAGCTCTTGGGGGCTTCGTTTTAAATTATCACTTGATAGTAGCCATAGCGTCACGACGTTTATATCAGTCTGCTCACACCAGGTGAGTAGCTCAATAATTTTGCTCGCCCCAGCTCTATGGCCATGAGCTGATGAGGTGTCGCCATTTAGTGAGGGATTTTCTCTTGCCCATCTTCTATTGCCATCTAAAATCACAGCAATATGGCGCGGGGTTCTGCCTAGATCAAGCTTTGCAAGTAAGCGCTTTTCATAGAGGGGATAGAGCGCTGACTTGATTAAAGTTTTAGCTCTCATGAGAGGGGAAATTGCCTCATAACTCGCCGCTCTGCAATAAATGAAGCTATTGGAAGGGTTCCTGCCAAGATAAATAAAATCATTCGTTTGATAGTAAAGCGAGCCCTTGCTGTGAAGTGAATAGCTGCAAGGACATAGAAGGCATAGATATAGCCATGGACAAAGGGAATCCACTTAACTTTTGCCTCTAAATCTGGATTATCAAGTAGATAGACCACTGGAAGTTCAACAAACCAGAGCAGAAGCGACATGATGCCAGCTGCCACCGCCATGAAGCGATATCTCTTAATTACCCCGTTCATAGCCCTGCCTCTTTCGTGATACTTGATAGAAGGGTAGAAAAAGTACTACCAATGCCATGAGCCACCAAATAACGACATAAGAGATATGTTGCCAGTAATAGCCAGGCACACTTGGCTTTGCTGGATCTAACTCTAGGCGCTTTATATCAAGTTCTATCCCATTAATACTCTCACTTTGAGCTAAGACAAATCCATCAAAGAGTTTCTGATCATAACTTGCAACCAATAGCGCTGGATCGATTCTACTTAACTGCGATGAGCTCTTCTTGGCGCGATCATCAAACTGTCTATTGAAGAGTCGCCCTGTGATATCAACTTTGCCAGGAAGAACTTCTGTATTAGAGGTACTTCGAACTACCAATATCGCTCCACCTGAATCCACCTCTAATAGACCAACAACCCAATCTGATTTAACTCCATATTTATCTTCTTGGTTAGGGGCAATATATTGATCAAGGTATTTCCCACTAAAGCGAACAATTTGATTAACTGAGTCATCACTTAAATTCTCACCAGGTATTGCTACTTGAGATAAGTTAATTACTGGTCTTTCGATATAAGGTTTTTGTAGCTCTTGAAACTCCCCTGCCCGATCTAATTGCCAAAACCCTAGTCTTATAAAAGTTGCACAAAGGATCAGAACTATGAAAGCTGCGCCTATTTTGCTCGGCAACTCCTTCTTACTTATTTTCATCATTTAGGCGACGCTGATCCATCCTCTTCCAGCGTTTATAGAAACTTCTAAGCAAGAAAACTGTGGCAAGAGTTAGAAATATCATCGTCATTGAGCCTGCAATACCGGCGTCATAAACTGTTGCTTCCATGTAATCATTCTCCCATGACTCAGGAGATAGGCAGCAACGAAGAGCTTCTTGCCCAGCGCTATGGGAGAAAGAGCTCAAATGCCTGGCGCTATATCGCAGCGCTACTTCTACTGACAGCTCTTCCTTGGTTGGTTTGGAGCGCATGGCATCATTCAAATCCGCAGATTCGAGTTACTCTAATAAGTTTTCAAAATGAGCAAGATACTTCAATTGATATCACCTACCTGATTCAAAGGCGAGATCCATCCCTTGCCTTAAATTGCACTTTGATTGCCAGGGATTTTGATAAGAATGTGGTGGGAGAAGTTGAGGTAGCTATCCCAAGTTTGAGCCAAGGCTCCCTAAAGCGAAGTGACTCCATTCCAACCCGGCTAAGGGCGGTTAATGCCTCAGTTCTTAAATGTGATGCAATAGATCTAAAAGGTAAGTAACCTCTACGCCTATGAGTAAGAGTTGGTTGACCCAAGAAGCTGCAGATCGTCTCTCTGCAGAGCTTGCCAGCCTTGAAACAACTGGACGCTCTGAGATTATTAAAAAGATTGAATCAGCAAGATCTGAAGGTGATTTAAAAGAAAATGGCGGATATCACGCTGCTCGTGAGGAGCAGGGAAAGATTGAAGCTCGCATCCGTCAACTAAAGCATATGTTGGAAAATGCTGAAATTGGAACTGCTCCAAATAATGCAGATGGATTGATCTCACCTGGCATGAGAGTAACTGTTGAGATTATGGGCGATGAAATGGAATTTCTACTTGGCTCAAGAGAGATTTCTTCCGGAGATTTAGATGTCTATAGCGAAAAGTCTCCGCTGGGAGCTGCAGTGATGGGTGCAAAGATTGGAGATACAAAATCTTATAACGCGCCAAATGGTAAGACGATTACCGTGAAAATCTTAAAAGCAGAGGTTTATAGCTAATTACTTAGAAGCAGTGTTAATGTATTTACGAACACTCAAAGGAATGAAAATAGCCATAATAATCACCATATAAATCAAGGACATTTCAAGGGGATTCTGGCTAGGCCAAGAATTAGCAGTGACGCCAAAGATATTCTGTAGTCCAAATAACTCTCTACACCCTGCCACCATTGTTGAAACCGGGTTCCATTCAGCAAAGTACTGCAGCGCCTTTGGCATTCCTGTTGTTGGAGCAAAGGCATTGGAAAGGAAAGTTAAGGGAAATACAGCGATAAATACCGCAGCATTGGCAACCCTTGCCGAGCGAACGGATAGACCAATTAAGACACCAACCCAAGCCATTGCAAAACCAAAGAGAAGTAGGAAGGCAAAGCCAAGTAAAACGTTAAAGAATCCAGAAGATGGTCGCCATCCCACGGCATACCCAGCAAGTCCCATAACTGCTAAGACCACGATATTGAGCGCGCCATCGCCAAGTGTTCTGCCGAAAACAACAGCTGATCTTGAGATAGGAAGTGATCTAAAGCGATCAATCAAACCCTTCTGCATATCTTCAGCAAGTCCAACTGCAGTTCCTGCCAGGGTAAAAGCAACTGTCTGAACGAAGATTCCAGGCATAAGAAGTTGCACATAATCCACCCCAGGAATTCCAGTGGAGATAGAGCCACCAAATACATATCTAAATAACAAGACAAACATCACTGGCTGGATGGTTGAGAAAATCAAGACTTCAGGAACTCGAATTAATTGAAGGAGTTGGCGCTTGGTGATAATTAATGAATCTGAGATAGCGTACTTAATCACTTTCTCCTACCTCTCTTTTCTTTCGCATCTAACTCTTCAGACTTTTTTTCTTCTGCAACATGTCCAGTTAGCGCGATAAAAACATCGTCCAGTGATGGTCGCTTAAGCGCAATATCCAAAGGGTGAATTCCTAAATCATCAAGTGAGCGAACTGCCTCAATTAATGCCCTCGAGCCAGTGGTAACGGGTGCTGAGACTTGGCGAGAGCCTTCTTCGACTAATACTTTCCCACCGCTAACTTTGCCAACAATCTCTGCAACCTGGTTTAAATCTTTTGCCTCTGCCACAATCTCTAGGCGTTCTCCGCCAACTTCTTTCTTCAATTGATCTGAAGTGCCCCTGGCTATGACTTTGCCATGATCGATAACGGCAATCTCATTTGCTAGCTGATCAGCCTCTTCCAAGTATTGGGTGGTAAGAAGCAAGGTGGTGCCATCTTTAACAAGGCCTTGAATAACTTCCCACATTTCAATTCGTCCCCTGGGGTCAAGGCCAGTAGTTGGTTCATCAAGAAATAGAATTTTTGGTTTAACGATTAGAGATGCTGCTAGATCAAGACGGCGTCGCATACCACCAGAATAAGTTTTTATTGAACGTTTAGCTGCGTCAGTTAGTGAGAATTGCTCAAGTAATTCACTTGCACGCTTCTTTGCTGCTGTAGGTGAGAGGTGATAGAGACGACTAAACATTGTTAAGTTATCCCAGCCAGTGAGAGTCTCATCAACTGCTGCATACTGACCCGATAATCCAATTACCTCGCGGACTTTGCTTGGATTTTTAATTACATCAATTCCAGCAACAGTTGCATGGCCTGAATCAGGATTTAATAATGTAGCTAGAATTCTAACTGTAGTGGTTTTACCAGCTCCATTTGGACCAAGAACGCCAAGAACTGTTCCCTCTTCAACATCTAGGCTCAAACCGTCAAGGGCTCTGACTTTTCCTTTATCGTATGTTTTGACCAGGTTCTCGGCAATGACACTTTTCACTTGAGTTATGGTAGTAACCTTGCGCCTTCAAGCCAAATTTCCATCGAATCAATTATTAGTAAGGATGACATGTTCGGACGTCAAAAAGCTGATCATTCCAGACCGCTTACACACCGAGAGATCCTAATCATAATGAGTAGCCTTATGACAGGAATGCTTCTGGCTGCGCTAGACCAGACGATTGTCTCCACCGCATTGAAAGGCATTGTTGAAGACTTTAATGGACTAAATCATTACTCCTGGGTGGTGACGGCATATCTTTTGACTTCGACAGCATCAACACCGCTTTACGGCAAAATCTCTGATTTGTATGGGCGACGTCCAGTCTATCAATTTGCAATTGTCATCTTCTTGATTGGATCTTTTTTGGCTGGCGCTTCAACATCTATGGAACAACTAATAGCAACCCGTGCACTCCAGGGTTTAGGTGCAGGTGGATTAATGGGACTTACATTCGTCATTGTGGGCGACATAGTTTCACCTCGAGATCGTGGAAAGTATCAAGGTCTCTTTGGCGCTGTTTGGGGAATTTCATCAGTTGCTGGCCCACTTCTTGGAGGATTCTTTTCTGATAACGAGACAATTTTTGGAATTACAGGATGGCGTTGGATTTTTTATATTAATCTTCCATTTGGTTTAATTGCGATGGTGGTAACGGCAATGGTTTTACATATTCCTAAAGTAAAACGCGAACACAAAATTGACTACTTTGGAGCCCTGCTTCTAGTTGTCGCAGTAACTATGGTCTTAATTGGATTATCTGTTCTTGGCCCTGAAGATGGTTGGACTGAACCTCGAACTTTGGCTGTAATCATCACTGGGCTAATAGTCACCTTTTTCTTTGTCGCTTGGGAGAAAAAAGCGGTAGAGCCCATTATTCCTATGGAGCTTTTTAAGAATCGTACATTTACATTAACTTCAATTATTGGATTTATTGTTGGCGCTGGAATGTTTGGGGCAATAATCATGCTGCCACTTTACTTACAGATAATTCAAGGAAATTCGGCAACTTCTTCAGGTTTGAAACTTATTCCCCTTATGCTTGGAATTTTAACCTTTACAGTAACAAGTGGGCGAATGATTACAAAGACGGGTAAATATAAGATCTATCCAGTTGTGGGAACTGTCATTATGAGTCTTGGTATTTTCTTAATGAGCACTGCCAAGGTTGATACTCGATACCTACAGATTGCAATTTTTGCTGTGATTATTGGCGGTGGGTTAGGGCTTTGTATGCAGACCATCGTTATTGCGCTTCAAAATGCAGTAGATTTCAAAGATCTAGGAATCGCGACATCATCAAATACATTCTTTCGTACCCTAGGTGGTGCTTTTGGAACTGCAGTATTTGGCACTGTATTTAGCAATCAAGTATCGAAAAATCTGAAAGAGAATTTCACTACTTTTGCTGAAGTAAACCCTGGAGAGCTTGCCACTATCGATACCGGGCTAATCGAATCACTTCGAACCAATACTGAGTCAATTGCAACTCTTCCAGAGAACATACAATTAATAATTTTGGAGGCATTCTCATCCTCGTTCCATACCGTCTTCCTATTTGCTTTTCCCGTTGTCGCTATCGCATTCTTCTTTGCATTAGCTTTGGAAGAGAAACCTCTGCAGGATAGTGCCAGCCATGCCTCGGCCCGCCAGGATGCAGCCGGCGAATCCCTTAATTAAGTGGTGAGTGAATATTAAAATTAATTCCCCATTTAAGGGACTTCCCAAGGAAGTAGCGGTATTAACCTCAATATCGTTCCTCGTCGCCGTTGGTTTCGGGCTAATAATTCCTGCTATTCCGCTCTTTGCTAAATCTTTTGGCGTTTCCAATACTTTAATTGGATTAATTATCTCCTCCTTTGCCATTATGCGATTTATATCTGGGTTATTTGCCGGAAAATTAGTAGACCGATTTGGGGAACGGCTAGTACTAGGTGTGGGCCTATTTATGGTTTCGATATTTACTTTGATTTCAGGCCTTGCCCAAAGTTATGAACAGCTCTTGATATTTAGAACTGCTGGAGGCCTTGGCTCATCTATGTTCTCTGTCTCTGCTGGCGCGCTAATTCTTCGAGTCGTTTCAGATAATCAGAGGGGGCAGGCGCAATCGCTGTATAACGGCGGTTTTATTGCCGGCGGAGTTGCAGGTCCAGCATTTGGTGGGGCGCTAATTGCGATCTCTCCCAGAGCGCCATTTTTTATCTACTCAGGACTTTTAATTGTGGCAGGAATTGTCTCTCTAATTTTTCTTCATGAAAGTAGATTGGGCGCAAAAGTTGAGCAAGCTAAAGAAGAGCGCGCACTAACAATTAAAGAAGCGCTAGCTATTAAACCTTATCTTTACTCACTATTCTTAGCATTTCTTGGAAGCTGGATTCTCTTTGGTATGCGCTCATCTATCCTTCCGCTCTTTGTTGTGGAGGATTTAAAAGCAAGTCCTTCGCTGGTGGGCTTGAGTTTTACCGTAGCGCTAATTGCTCAGGGTTCAGTGATGGTAAGAGCTGGAAAACACTCAGATAAAAATGGACGAAAACCAGTCATCCTTACGGGATTTTCTATCGTCATGGCCTCTCTTGGAATTCTCTTTCTTGCAAATAATGTCACTGTCTATTTAATCGCGATGATTGTTATGGGACTTGGCGCGGGCTTTGCTGCATCTGCTGGAGCAATCGTTGGCGATGTAATCAAAGGAAAGAGCGGCAAGGTCTATGCCTTCTGGCAGATGGCAGGAGATGCCGGAATGATGGTTGGTCCAGTCTTGCTTGGCTTTATCTCTGATGCCTTCTCTTATAGAACAGCAATCGGAGTAAGCGCTGCAGTGTTTTCACTTGCAATCATTGTGGCACTAAAAATCCCCGAGACAAATTCTGCCCATCTCGGGGATTCTAGGAAACCTCCTATAAATGAGGTCTAATTAATCATTTCCGCGAAGTATTGAGATCAAGCGCAATACCTCTAGATATAGCCAAACCATAGTAATTAACAGTCCAAATCCAGCTCGCCAAGATTCCTCTTGTGGCACTCCAGCTCTTACGCCCTCTTCAATTTGATCAAAGTCAAGAATTAAGAAGAAGGATGCAATGGCAACTCCTGCCACAGCAAGAAGTGGTCCAAAGCCGCTAAGGCCGTAAAGTCCTGCGCCGCCGCCAAGACCAAAGAATGATCCAATCAAGCTTCCAACTGCTAGCACTAAATAACCAATTGCAGCGCCAAGAAGCATTCTGGTGAATTTAGGAGTTACGCGAAGGCGTCCACTCTTATAAAGAGTAAGCATTCCTATAAATGCTGCAGCAGTTGCAACAATTGCTTGCTGAACAATTCCAGGATAGAAGAGTTCATAGGTCTTACTAATTATTCCTAAAACTAAACCTTGGCAGACTGCATAAGCTAAATAAACTCCAGGACGAATAGTCTTACTAAAAATTCCAATCATCGCAGTTACTAGTCCGCCGATAAAGCCAAGAAGAAGTAAGCCGCCACCAAGATTGAAATACCAAGCAGCAGCGCCAACAAGTGCTGAGGTTCCAAAGAGCATCGCGCTTCTTGCAACAACATCATCCATGGTCATGCGACCAGTGCGTAGTGATGAAGCAGCAGGTGCGTTAAAACTCTGCTCTAGATTATCTTGCGGGAAGTTATCCATAGCGGCATAACCTCTACGACC
>Ga0222714_10003544_pt1 | contig 15807 bp, 12 predicted proteins | sample C33_3DmetaG_FD_165048 | JGI IMG/M metagenome (GOLD analysis project Ga0222714, IMG submission 165048) | Estuarine water microbial communities from San Francisco Bay, California, United States - C33_3D | ecosystem: Environmental > Aquatic > Marine > Unclassified | place: USA: California...
CATTATATATGATCGGGATTTTAGGTATGATTATTTCGGGTTTAAAACACTTACCCGGTCATATTTAATGAAGCTTGAAGGGGAAATTGCGGAGCGGCCTCAGCACATGCTAATGCGTGTCTCTTTGGGGATTCATAAGAACGACATTAAATCAGCAATCACCACCTACAACTTAATGTCAGAAGGATGGTTTACACACGCTACCCCAACGCTTTTTAATTCTGGAACCCCTAAACCACAAATGTCGTCTTGCTTCTTGTTAACCATGAAAGAGGATAGTATACATGGAATTTATGACACCTTGAAATCCTGCGCGCAAATATCACAATCCGCCGGTGGAATTGGCCTTTCTATTCACAATGTTCGTGCGACAGGATCATATATCAAAGGTACTAACGGCACATCTAACGGAATCGTTCCGATGCTAAGAGTGTTTAACGATACAGCACGATACGTTGATCAAGGAGGGGGTAAACGCAAGGGGTCTTTTGCAATTTATCTAGAGCCTTGGCACGCAGATGTGTTCGACTTTTTAGACCTTAAGAAAAATCATGGGAAAGAAGAACAGCGGGCACGGGATTTATTCTTTGCGCTTTGGATTCCAGATTTATTTATGAAGCGAGTTAAAAATAATGAGTCTTGGACTTTAATGTGTCCTCATGAGTGCCCTGGTTTGGCTGAAACCTTTGGTGACGAATTTGAAGCCCTATACACGAAATATGAGACAGAAGGCAAGGGTAGAAAAACAATTAACGCACAAGATTTATGGTTTAAAATTCTTGAGTCGCAAATTGAAACTGGCACTCCATACATGTTGTATAAAGACGCCGCTAACAGCAAGTCTAATCAACAAAACCTTGGTATAATAAAGTCTTCGAACTTGTGTACAGAAATTATCGAATATACCGCCCCAGACGAAATTGCAGTATGTAATTTAGCCTCTTTAGCTTTGCCCAAATATATCAGCGAAAGCGGCACTTTTGATCACGATAAATTATTTGAAGTAACATATCAAGCAACATTGAATTTAAATAAAATAATTGATGAGAATTATTATCCTGTTGAAGAGGCTAAGAATTCAAACTTGCGTCACCGACCAATTGGGTTAGGCGTTCAAGGATTGGCTGATACGTTTATTTTATTGGGTCTTCCATTCGAATCGGAAGAGGCGCGCGCCTTAAACAGAGAAATTTTCGAAACTATCTATTTTGCTTCCATGACGGCGTCTAAAGACCTCGCCATAAAAGATGGTCCATATTCTACATTTAAAGGGTCGCCCGTGTCAAAAGGAGTATTTCAATTTGATATGTGGGGTGTTACGCCAACTAAACGTTGGGAATGGGGTCTATTAAAAGAAGAAGTTAAACAACACGGCGTTAGAAATTCATTATTGTTGGCCCCAATGCCTACTGCATCTACCGCGCAAATCTTAGGAAACAATGAATGCTTTGAGCCTTACACTTCAAATATTTACACGAGAAGGGTGTTGTCGGGAGAGTTTATAATTGTCAATAAACATTTACTAAAAGATCTCGTTAAGGAGGGGATGTGGAACATGGATATGCGACAGAAAATTATGGCCGCAAATGGATCCATTCAACATATTCCTGAAATACCTAGCCGTATTAAGGAACTCTATAAAACAGCATGGGAAATTTCGCAAAAAGCAATTATTGATCAGGCCGCGGATCGGGGAGCGTTTATTTGCCAAAGTCAATCTCTTAATATATTTATGGAGCAAGCCAACTTTGGAAAATTAACATCGATGCACTTTTATGGATGGGAAAAAGGGTTAAAAACAGGAATGTACTATTTGCGTACGAAGGCTGCAACGGATGCGATTAAATTTACCATTGATAAAAATATCGTTGAAGAGCCAAGTACGAGTTCACTAGAAGAACAACAAGCCGCAATTGCTTGCTCGCTTGAGAATCCTGAAGACTGTGAAATGTGTTCAGGATAGCATTAGTTTGCAACGGTTTATCTGATTTATAATTCCAGTAAGGCGTTCGTTGAGCTACTTATGTTTTTTGTAGCATTTCTTAAATATTTTAACATTATCATTTTATTTCGAAACAAACGATATTCTGTACCTTTGTGCCTTTATCAATTTTGATTAGATTATGAGCGGGTACAAACCGATTAAATCAGCCCTAATTTCAGTGTATAACAAAGATGGATTAGCCCCTCTTGTTGAAGCGCTTCACGCATTACAAATAACTATTTATTCTACCGGGGGGACCTTATCTCATATTGAGCGTTTAGGCATTCCTGTAATTCCGGTAGATTCATTAACTAATTTTCCAGAAATTCTTGGGGGGCGGGTTAAAACCTTACACCCTGGGGTTTTTGGTGGGATTTTATATCAACGAGGCTTATCCCGTGACGAAAAATCTATACAAACACATGGTATCAAGTCCATTGACTTAGTCGTTGTGGACTTATATCCTTTCGAAGAAACCCTAAAACAGACAGAAGATCACCATGAAATCATTGAGAAAATCGATGTTGGCGGTGTTTCTCTGCTTCGAGCTGCAGGTAAAAACTATGCTGATGTTGTGGTATTGTCTTCCCAAATGCAATATGAACCCTTTACACAATTGCTTTTATCTCAAAAAGGGCAGACATCAAGAGATCAACGCCAACGATTTGCACAAGAAGCCTTTGTTATTACAACCAATTATGACACAAGCATTTCCTTATATTTTAAAAAAATAAATGGTTGCATAAACAACACAACCCTTAGATATGGAGAAAACCCACATCAAGCCGCAAGTTTTCATGGCGACCTGTCTGAGGTAATTGAGAAACTATCGGGAAAAGACCTGTCGTATAATAATTTACTCGATATTGACGCTGCCATTCGGCTCATTCAAGATTTTGACCCAAGCCATCCTATATTTGCAATAATCAAACACAATAACGCTTGTGGGATAGCCGCAGGAAATTCAATATTAGCTGCATATGAAAAGGCTCTTGCAGCAGATCCGGTTAGCGCTTTCGGTGGGGTTTTGATCAGCAACTACCCGGTAGACGATGAGTCTGCCACAGCTATCAATAACTTGTTTTTTGAAATTTTAATTGCGCCCTCTTTCTCTCAAGGGTCTATTCGTATGCTCACCCAAAAGAAAAATAGGATTCTATTAAAACAAAAGCCTTTCACTTTGCCTGTAAAAAGCACAAGAAGTATATTAAATGGTGCCCTAGTTCAAGATTCTGATTTCAAAACGGTACAAAAAGATGCATTAATGGTTAAAACGATTCTAACCCCAACCAACCAAGAGCTCTTAGACCTTCAATTTGCAAATGTGGTTGTAAAACACACCAAGTCCAATGCAATTGCACTAGTTAAAAACCAGCAACTCCTAGCGAGCGGAACCGGACAAACATCAAGGGTAGATGCGTTAAATCAAGCTATCTTGAAGGCAAAAACCTTCGGTTTTGATTTAAACGGAGCGGTAATGGCAAGTGACGCATTTTTTCCTTTTCCGGACTGTGTTGAAATTGCTAAATCAGTAGGTATAACTGCGGTGATTCAACCAGGCGGCTCGATTAAAGATCAATTATCCATTGATTACTGCAATTCGAACCAGATTTCTATGGTCTTCTCCGGCCTTAGACATTTTAAACATTAATTTTTCTTTTGGAAGTTTTTGCCTACCTTCGAAACAGTAATAATACGAATACAAACACATGGGATTATTTAGCTTTTTAACGCAAGAAATTGCCATAGATTTAGGTACAGCTAATACGCTTATTATATGGAATGATAAAGTGGTAGTAGACGAGCCGTCTATTGTTGCAAAGGATATTCAAACCGGTCAAATTGTTGCTATCGGAAGAAAAGCGCAACAAATGCACGGAAAAACGCATCGCCTGATTGAAACCGTACGACCGTTAAAAGACGGAGTAATTGCCGACTTTCAAAGTGCCGAACAAATGATTCGAGGAATGATCAAAATGATCAACCCGGGCAGAACCCTTTTTAGACCAACCTTGCGCATGGTTATTTGTATTCCTTCCGGTATTACAGAAGTGGAAAAACGAGCCGTTCGTGACTCTGCTGAACACGCCGGCGCCAAAGAGGTATATTTGATTCACGAGCCAATGGCTGCCGCAATTGGTATCGGTATTGATGTGGAAGAGCCTATGGGAAATATGATTATAGACATCGGGGGAGGGACCTCAGAAATTGCCGTAATTGCACTAGGAGGTATTGTGGCTGACAAGTCTATCCGTATTGCTGGAGATGATTTCACCCAAGAAATTGAAGAATACATGCGTCGTCAGCACAACATATTGGTTGGAGAGCGTACAGCAGAACAAATTAAAATTGAGGTGGGTGCTGCAATTCAAGATCTTGATGATCCTCCACAACCCTTTGCGGTAAGAGGTCGAGACCTAATGTCGGGTATCCCGAGAGAGATTTTGATTTCGCACGACGAAGTTGCATCAGCCCTAGACAAAACCATTGCTAAAATCGAAGAGGCCATTCTCAGCGCACTGGCGGCAACTCCGCCAGAATTAAGTGCAGATATTTATAAAACGGGGATTTATCTTGCCGGTGGGGGCTCTATGTTAAGGGGACTTGATAAACGAATAGCAGATAAAACGAAACTACCTGTTCACATTGCAGAAAACCCATTGCGCGCTGTCGCATTAGGGACGAGTATCGCGTTAAAGAATATTGATAAATATCAATTCTTAATTCGAGATTAATCAACCCTGTTGAGTGGGTTTATAGTATTAGGATAAAAAACCATGCAAAATTTATTTGCTTTTTTAAGGAGGTTTCGGGTGTTTATTTTTTTCTCAGCCCTACAGTTTTTATGCCTGTTTCTTTATGTTCAATTTGTCGCCTTTCCCAAAAGTGTATACTTGTCCACTGCGTCTACCTTTAATGGAAAAATACAATCCGCAGAAGGAAAATTAATTTCACATTTTTATTTAGAGAAAAATAACGCTGCCTTAAGACTTGAGAATGCTCAGTTACGTAAACGTGTCTTCACAAATTTTTATCGTGTTGAGCGCGCTAAAATTCAAGTTAAAGACACCACCTATGAACAATCTTATAGCTTTATTCCAACCAAAATTGTAAATGTTTCTGTTAACCGTAGAAATAATTTTTTCACTATCGATGTAGGTAAGCTTCAGGGAATTAAAAAAAACATGGGAGTTATATCGCCTAATGGGGTGGTTGGTATTGTTTTTAAAGTTGGTGAACATTTCTCTTTGGTAAAATCCCTGTTAACTCAAGATATTAATTTAGATGTAATGATTGGCATCGATGGGCCTCGGGGAATACTTAAGTGGGATGGATTTAACCCAAGAAAGGGAATTATTACAGGGGTTTCAAGTGATCTTTACATTAAAAAAAACACACATATTTATACCCTTGGGGCTTCAGGTATTTTCCCAAAAGGAATTAAATTAGGTAAAGTAATATCTAAATCTCGCATTGAAGATCAGGCACTTTGGAAACTTGAGGTGCGCTTTCGTGAAGATTACAGAACCTTACATTCAGCTTATGTAGTAAAATCGTTGATTCGCAAAGAACTTCAGGAATTGCAATTAGAAGTTCCAGAAGACACAGAATAATATGAATACCATCATTCGATACGCGTTATTATTTGGCTTGTTTTTCATTATGCAAGTTTTTATCTTCAATAGATTGGAACTTGGCTTTGGGGCTTATATTTTTATTTTACCCCTTTATTTAATGATTTTACCTTTTGAAACAAACGTGTTTGCTCTAATTTTGGTTGGATTTGTTTTAGGCATCTCAGTAGACGCCCTTTCTAATACTTTCGGCCTAACAGCTTCTTCAATGGTGCTTTTTGCTTTCTTAAGACCAATTATCTTTGAGGCTTTTCGTCCAAGAGACGGGTATGACCCTCTTAAGTTCCCAACAGCGGGAGATATGGGTTGGGTTTGGTTTGTTGTTGTTTTTGGTATTCTGTTTGCGAGTTCCTTGCTGTGGTTTTTTGTCCTAGAAGTTTTTCGTTGGGGAGAAACACTTCTGATATTGAGAAACTTTTTCTGTTCACTAATTGCCTCGGCCCTAGTGATTAGTGTTTCGCAGTTTTTCTTTTTTAATACAGGAAGAAAAAAATGAATTTAGAAAACAGGAAATATCTACTATATGGATTAGTTTTATTTACCTCCTTGTTGTTTATTTTCAAGCTCTTATATATGCAGGTGATAGATGACTCATGGACACAAAGAGCCACTCAAATCGCGGAAAAAAGACGGGAAATTATTCCACCAAGAGGCATCATTGTTGATCGAAAGAACAGAAAAATCGTGGTTAATAAGATTTCTTACAATCTCATGGTAATTGAAGATCGTATAAAACAATTAGACACTAGCGCTTTTGCATCACTCATTGGTTGGGAAGTTAAAAAAGTAAAGCAGCGCTTTAAAGATATTGTTAAAAACGAGGGGGTTTATAAAAACCCAGCAACAGGAAAAACTGAATCTAACTATCGCGCCGACAGACCATATCCTTTTGTAAAAGACCTTACCCTTGAAGAAGTAACACGCATCGCCCCTAGATTAACAGATTTTCCGGGATTTTATGAAGAACCTACCGGGACGAGATATTACCCGTATCCGGGGGGTGCGAATATTCTTGGATACATGAACGAAGTTGGGAGGAAAGAAATTGAAAACGACCCGTTTTACCGACCCGGGATGAATGTGGGGCGTTCAGGATTAGAGCGCTCCTATGAATCAGTTTTAAGGGGTAAAAAAGGCGTTAGATATATTGTTACAAGTGCTACAAATAATGAAATCGAGCCCTATGCTGACAAAAAGTTTGACACCCTGGCAACGCCTTCACCCAAAATCAAACTGGGTGTTGACATTAAACTCCAATTATATGGAGAATCTCTGATGAAAAACAAAAAAGGGTGTATTGTCGCAATTGAACCAAAAACAGGAGAAATCTTAACCATGGTATCCGCACCTAATTATGATCCAAATTTATTGTCCGGTAGAAAAAGTATTAGAAAAAACTACCCTAGCCTGGTTAGCGATGCAAATTTACCATTATTCGCCCGCCCCCTCCAAGCCGAATACCCCCCTGGTTCGATTTTTAAATTATTACAATCACTTATCTGTTTGCAAGAAAAAAAATCACACCAAACACGGGTTTTGCATGCAACAAGGCCATTGTTGGCTGTCACGATCACCCTGCAGCAACATCCATTTCACGAGCCATCCAATACTCTTGTAATCCTTATTTCTACGCGGCAGTAAGACGGGTTATTCAGCCAAACAAATACAATAACATTTATCAAGATGCAGAAAATGGTATGAACGTCTGGCATAAATATATGATGGGGTTTGGGTTGGGAAAAAACTTAGGTATAGACATAGATACCCTTGCTCAACGCAACGGATTAATTCCTAATTCTCTATATTACGACCGTTATTTAGGACATCATAACTGGGTGTTTTCAACTATCCGTTCTATTTCTATTGGCCAAGGAGAAATTAAACTAACACCTATTCAAATGGCAAACATTGCCGTTATCATGGCCAACCGTGGTTGGTATTATACGCCTCATTTCGTTAAGTCAATAGGAAAAAAGGGTCCTCTAAAAAAATATCGCACAAAACATATTACGCCAATAAATCGCACCCATTTCGATGCAGTAATAGAAGGTATGAGAAGGGTGGTATACGAGCCTGGCGGAACCGGTAAAGAAGCTAGGATCAATAACTTTATAGTGTGCGGTAAAACGGGTACTGTACAAAATGGTAAAAACAAAAAAAACCATTCGGTTTTTATCGCTTTTGCACCAATTGAAAACCCTAAAATTGCCATTGCGGTTTTTGTTGAAAATGCCGGGGCGGGTGGGGCTTGGGCCGCGCCAATTGCCGGGCTAATGCTAGATAAATATCTAAATAAAGTAATTTCAGACAAGGAAAAAGAGCAAACAATTATTAATGCCAATTTAATGTCAAGCTACTAAATAATAAAATGAGACAGCCGAAGGAATTGTTTTCAAATATTGATTGGCCGTTGCTAATTGGGATGTTTGCATTAATGGGTGTCGGAATATTAACGGTATATTCCGTTGCCTATAACCCTGAACACCCCTTGTTATTCGATACTAGTCAGAAATACGGAAAGCAATTGTTGTGGATCGGCGTGTCTCTGTTCCTAGGGTTTTTGATTCTACTCATCGATGCAGACATTTACCGTAAATTCACTGAATATATTTATATAGCGACCATTGTTTTGCTAATTATCGTACTATTTATGCCCCCAGTACATGGCGCAAGGGCATGGCTTGGGTTCGGCGGATTGGGGATACAACCGGCAGAATTTGCCAAAATATCAACTGCTTTAATGCTTGCAAAATGGATTGACGACACCAATATAAAATTACAGAATACTCGAACAATATCCGAAACATTAGGAATAGTTTTTCTGCCTTGTATTCTCGTAGCCTTACAGCCCGATGCGGGCACATTGTTGGTGTTTACTTCCTTCTTCTTTGTCCTTTACCGGGAAGGTATTTCCTTTGACCCCCTAGTCTTTTCCGTTTTAAGGTATTTTCCCCGAGTAAAATTGAAAACAACTTGGCTAGGAACACACTTTATTCCATTTTTCTTTTTTCTTATGGTCCTTTCTATTCTAAGTCTATTTCTTTCAACAAGTATTTATTATCCTTTCGGGATTTCTTTGTCTGGTCCACTTTTTCTTATCCTTTTGATTACCCTTCTAGGCTTATTATTTTTTGGTTTCATTTCCTTCTTTGGCTATCCAAGAAATAAAACCAAGAATTTAGTGGTCTTAGTTAGTAGTTATTTGTTTTCAGTGTTTTTAATCAGCAGCATTACCTTTTTCTTTAATAATTTGGCTGCTCCCCATCAAAAAAGCAGAATTGAATTGGTGCTTGGGCTAAAAGAAGATCCAAATGGGGCAGATTACAATAGAAATAGAGCGATGGCAGCGGTGGGAAGTGGAAAATTTATGGGGAAAGGGTATCGAAAGGCTTCTGTATCTAGTATGCGAACGAATCATGTCCCCGAAAGTGAGACGGATTTTATTTTTTGCCCATTCGCAGAAGAATGGGGATTCGTAGGAAATTTAATGCTGATTGCAATTTACTTGTTTGTAATATTTAGGGTTTTCTCAATTGCGGAAAGACAACGCTCCGTTTTTTTTAGGGTTTACGCATATAGTGTGGGCATGGTTTTTTTCTATCACTTTGCTATCAATATTGGGATGAATATTGGCCTTGCTCCCGTTATCGGTATTCCTTTGCCCTTTTTAAGTTATGGGGGCTCTTCGATGATGGCCTTTTCAATCATGCTGTTCGTATTGTTAAAACTAGATAGTCAACGACGAGACGTACTCAGATAAATATTAAATTTGAATCAACTATGCTTACAGAAGAACAAAAGAAAAGATTTACCCGAATCTTTTGGGTTATATCATTATTTCCATTCTTAATGGTCTTTGGATTGCTCGTTTTACAATCCGAAGATAATCTTCCCCCTATTTCCATGCTTGATAACCCTCCTGAATTACAGGCGTCCTTAATTCTTGGTCAAACCGGAGACACAATTGGTCGGTATTGGCAAGTGAATCGAACAAGTGCGGCTTATAAAAACATCTCTCCCTTTGTTTTTGATGCGCTGATTTCTACTGAAGATGAACGGTTTATGGAACATTCGGGTGTTGATTTCCGTTCTATTGCTAGATCCTTTGGGTCTCTCGGGCGCTCTGGAGGAGCCTCTACCATTTCACAACAGCTTGCCAAATTAATGTTTACCCTTCAACAACGGCAGCGAGAGGAAATTGCGCGTGCTAATGGAGAATCCTTGCTTACAAATCGTGGTGGAATCATAGGCAAGTTTAAACGGCTAAATGAAAAGGCAAGAGAAAATATAATTGCCACGCGACTAGAATCACGATATACAAAAGAGGAGATCATTACCATGTACCTCAATCAATTCGATTTTTTATACAATGCCGTTGGAATAGAAAATGCAGCGAAAGTCTATTTTAATAAGCGGCCTAAAGAATTAAAAATAGAGGAGGCCGCCATGCTTGTCGGTATGTGTAAAAATCCCGGGTTATATAATCCCTATACCTATAAAATCAAAAATTATCGGCGGGTACTCGCAAAAGAAGAAGGTGTTGCCCCGAGCAATGTGCCTTTGGGTAAAGTATTGGCGGCAAGAGAAAAGGACTCCTTAAGAGCTCTATCCAGAAGAAATCAAGTATTATATCAATGGTTGAGGAATAGTGAAAAAAATAATAAAGCAATAACACATCGTCTTACGCGAGAAGAATACAATGAACTTATTACAAAACCCATATTGGTTAATTATCAGCCTGTAGACCACAAAGAAGGCATGGCCCCTTATTTTAGAGAAGCCTTAAGGCAAGAAGTTACAAATATTCTTTTAAAGAAAAAAGAAGATGGAACACTCAAGTATCTGCGGGAGGACGGACAGCCCTATGATATTTATCGCGATGGTCTTAAAATTTATACAACATTGAATACGCGGCTTCAAAAGTATGCTGAATTTGCCGTTGAAAAACATATTAAGGAATCGCTTCAGCCTGCATTCAATTCCAATAACCGTGGGCTTAAAAATTATCCATTTTCCAATGACATTTCTTCAGATGTTGTAGATGGAATTATGGCATCAGCACGTAAAAATTCTGGCAGATATAAAGTAATGATCTCCGCGGGGTTTTCAGAAAATGAAATTAACCAGGTGTTCAATTCGCCGGCACAAATGCGTGTGTTTTCTTGGAAAGGAGAATTAGACACCGTTATGACTCCAAATGATTCTATTCGATATTATAAAGCTTTTCTACACGCTGGGTTATTGAGTATTGAGCCTCAAACCGGATTCGTTCGCGCTTGGGTTGGTGGGGTTAATTTTAAGCACTTTTCTTACGATCATGTTCGTCAAGGTACCCGTCAGGTGGGTTCAACCATTAAGCCATTTGTTTATGCCGCTGCCCTATCCATGAAAGTAGTTAATCCGTGTACTGCTTTTTCCTCCGGCGAGCATTGTGTTGATTTGGTTGACCCAAACAACAAAGTAGTTGGTCGGTATTGCCCAAAAGGAGATGTTGCAAAAAATGTAAAAATGGGCCTTGCTTTATCATCAAATCCAACTACCGTTGCGGTTATGGCCAAAATGGGGCCGTTTAATCCTTTAAATAAATCTGGCGGACCCTTTCAAATTGAGAAGCTTCTAAAAATGACAGAAATTAACTTGAATCCCAACGATGTTGTTCCGTCAATGTGTCTCGGGAGTATGGATTTGTCATTATTTAAACTTGTGGCCGCACAATGTATCTTTCCAAATAATGGATATTATGTTCGTCCCACAACCATTGAGCGAATTGAAGACCGAAACGGGAAGGTGATTTATTCTGCCACCCCATATACCGACCAAGCGTTAAATTCTACCGTTGCGTATGAGATTCTTAAAATGATGAAAATGGTTGTTTCCCAAGGGACCGGAGGTAGTTTACGAAGCGGTAAATACGGTCCAATCCCTATTACTGCAGGAAAAACAGGAACAACACAAAACAATTCAGACGGATGGTTTATTGGAATTACGCCTGATTTAGTAACTGGTGTTTGGGTGGGAGCCGAAGACCGCTCGGTTCGATTCAAATCTATGACCTGGGGACAGGGTGCTCGCATGGCTTTGCCTATATATGGGTATTATATGCAACAAGCATATAAAGACCACATCCTAGCCCTGTCTTCAGAAGACTTTCCAGAGCCACCTGATTATGATCCTAAAACCTATGAATGTTCGGAGGCTGTAGACCCTGAGAATGCGGATGAAACGGATGTTCTATTCGAAAATGGCCTTTAACTATGAATAAAGTTGTTAACCATGTAAGTGATGCCCTTAAAGGGATTGAAGACGGCATGACCATAATGCTCGGGGGTTTCGGGTTATGTGGTATTCCTGAAAATTCGATAAAAGAACTCGTCAAGATGGGAACCAAAAATCTCACCTGTGTGTCTAATAATGCAGGGGTAGATGACTATGGGCTGGGATTGCTATTACATCGTAAGCAAATTAAAAAGATGATTTCTTCATATGTGGGCGAAAATGAAGAATTTGAAAGGCAAATGCTTTCCGGAGAATTAGAAGTAGATTTAATACCTCAAGGTTCGCTTGCAGAAAGGTGTCGAGCCGGCGGAGCAGGAATTCCTGCGTTTTTTACACCCGCGGGATATGGCACTGAAGTCGCTGAAGGAAAGGAAGTTCGTATATTTAATGGTAAACCCCACATTCTTGAGTCGGCGTTAACTGCTGACTTTGCAATAGTGAAAGCCTGGAAAGGCGATACAGAAGGAAACTTGGTATACAAAGCAACTGCAATGAATTTCAATCCAATGATGGCAATGGCCGGAAAAATAACCATTGCGGAAGTTGAAGAGTTGGTTCCGGCTGGGCACTTAGACCCAAATTTTATTCACACTCCCGGGATTTTTGTACAGCGTATTTTTAAAGGTCCTCTTTTTGAGAAACGTATCGAACAAAGAACGGTAAGAAAAAAAACATAATATGGCACTGGATAAAATCGGTATTGCTAAGCGCATTGCTCAAGAATTGAAAGATGGGTGGTATGTAAATCTCGGCATTGGAATTCCTACACTTGTTGCAAATTATGTTCCGGAAGGAATGAATGTAGAATTTCAATCTGAAAACGGCGTACTAGGAATGGGTCCATTTCCGTTTGAAGGAGAAGAAGATGCCGATTTAATAAATGCTGGTAAACAAACGATTACTGTAAATCCAGGCGCTGCATTTTTTGATTCGGCCACATCGTTTGCAATGATTAGAGGCCAGCACGTTCAACTAACCGTTTTAGGCGCAATGGAAGTTTCTCAAAATGGTGATATTGCCAACTGGAAAATCCCGGGCAAAATGGTTAAAGGCATGGGTGGGGCAATGGATTTAGTTGCTTCCGCAGAGAATATCATTGTTGCGATGATGCATAGCAATAAAACTGGGGATTCTAAAATCCTCTCTGCATGTACCCTTCCATTAACGGGAGTTGCTTGCGTTAAAAAAGTTGTTACTGAGCTTGCCGTATTAGAGATTATAAACGGTGCATTCCATCTAATAGAGCGCGCACCAGGTGTTGAGGTCGATGAGATCATCGCCAAAACAGCAGGTAAACTGATTGTTCCTGAACTTGTTCCTGAAATGCAGATTTAATGGAATATACGCAAGAATATCGCTTGGCAATTCAAGCGGCCATAGATGCGTCCCTTGTCATTAAAGAAATTTATTCCCGTGAATTTAAGTCTGTATTAAAATCCGATGGATCGCCGGTGACGGAGGCCGACTTAAAGGCATCAGAAATCATTAATCGTGTTCTGTCCTTTTCAAAACTTCCTGTGATAGATGAAGAATCTGATAAACTGCCATATGGACAACGGAAACATTGGGAGAAATGCTGGTGTGTTGACCCTTTGGATGGTACCAAAGAATTTTTAAAACGCAACGACCAATTCGCCGTGAATATTGCGCTTATAGAAAAGGGACGGGCGGTGCTTGGCGTTATTGCAAGCCCGGTTCTTGAGGAATTTATTGTTGGGGGCCCGAATATCGGTGCTCATTATAGTAGATTTAATTCATTTTTAAACGGCCATGCGCCTGTATCCATTCAGCAATCTTTAACCCCAAAAGAACTCTCGGTTATTGCGTCGAACAGCCATCACTCTCCATTACTTAAAAAGTATTTGAATCTACTTTCTAAATCCGGATACGAAACGAAATTAATTCGAAAAGGCTCTGCCTTGAAATTCTTTGATCTTACAATGAATAATTGCCAAGTTTATCCAAGATTTGCACCGACCATGGAATGGGACATTGCGGCGGGTCAAGCCATCCTAGAAGGAATCGGTGGCGGAGTCTTTGAAATACAAAGTAAATTACCCTTAACGTATAATAAAGAAATTTTAATTAACCCGCATTTTATAGCTGTTTCCGATGTAAATTTATCGTTATGGCGATGAAGTATTTATTCATAGCGGGTTGTGTCGTCCCTCTAACGATGCTCTCTCAAATCTTGCAATTCAACCAAAACATACATCAGCCAGGCAACCTAGATATATTAAATTTCGGTTATCACAGGGCTCCTCCTTCCACAAGTAAAGGATTTCTTCCTCGCTTTAACGAAACCTATCTAGCACAATATACAGATAGTAATCAGGCATTCATTACCGCAACTCCGTTATGCGTATTCAGCATGGGAAAAGAAAACGATCAATCGAAAATTAGGTTTCAAAATTCTCGGGGGCTTTTAGTGATTGGGGGACATGGCGCATTTACTTGCCATGCCTTTTTAATAGAAAACCAAGCCGTATTTAATACCTTTCAGAGAGAATTTATTACACAGCACGGGGAGTTTTATCCAACAGCCAATGGATACAATCAACAAAACGGAATGGTCCCCGGAATGGGGCGCACCAAACCCTACCATGAAAACGGGTTTGACTTTGCGTACAGCCAAGGTGGATTTGAGTGGAAGGCGTCTAAATCAATCTGCATATTTGGAGGTAACCAATCCATAGATTTTACCCCCGGTATTCGGTCCGTGTTTTGGTCTCAACACAATCAAGCACTTATAGCTGGAGGATCTATTAACTTTGGGAAACATTTAACATACATGGTGGCGCGTGCCCGTTTATTCGATTTGATTAGAAAGCCTGTTTATGCAAATGTAGAAAGCCCCTATTACAAAAAGAACTTCGCGTTTAGTGCGTTATTTTTACGCTTGAAAAAACATCGATTGGGATTGATCCATCAAACCATATGGCAAGCAGGAGATTCTTTAAAAGAAGCTATGGTAAATCCATTATATTGGGTGCCCGTTCCTGGGATTAGCTATATAGCGAAACAGCAGGTATCATTGCCTCAAATTGGCATTAATTATTTATGGAGTCCTTTTGCAAGCACCATGGTATACTCAGAATTGTTTACTCGTGGCTTTATTCCCGAAGCTTGGGCTACACAATTCGGCATTAAGTATTATTCGTCGCTCACCCAAAACCTGATTCTTAGTTCATCTATAGCATGGATACAAACAGGTGCGGAATTCTACGGAACGCATTACACAAAAAGCTTCACCCACCAAAATTTACCCCTGGGCACCCTATTAGGGAATGGGGCTAGGGAGCTTTTGTTTTCAAATCGTTTTAATTATAAACGCTGTTTCATGGATTACTTATTTCAGTTCGGTGTCCTTCAAAATGTCCCACAACCCCTATTAATGCAAACCTTTATACGGCCCAATCAAATAATACAACATCGGCTAGATATTGGTTTTATGGCCTCTCAAAGCATGCAGCTTGAAATGTTTTTAGGTATTACTCGCCGTGACGCAAGAGGCTTTAAAAATTGTAATGCAATTAACTTTGGTTTGAGGACCGCTATATTTAAACCATCGAATGTGTATTAAGCATTTAATATTACTTAGCTTTCTGTTTTTTGGCATAAACGCAAGAACGCAACGATTAGAGTTTTTAGGACAAATGAATTTGTTCGACACCATTCAATTAAATCAAAACACCCCTATTTTACCTAGACTAAATGCACAAAAACCCATGCTTAGGGATAGAATTATTCCTGTTTTCGATCTTGGATTAAGGTATAACCCTTCTTTTAGCGGTAAATCCTGTGCAGGATTCCTTTGGGATATACAACATAGTAAGTGGTTCCTGCGATTGGGCGGCGGCGGCGGTATAAATACTTTACTGCCTGCGGGTTTTGTCCAAAATGGCATATCAC
>Ga0222714_10003545_pt1 | contig 15805 bp, 10 predicted proteins | sample C33_3DmetaG_FD_165048 | JGI IMG/M metagenome (GOLD analysis project Ga0222714, IMG submission 165048) | Estuarine water microbial communities from San Francisco Bay, California, United States - C33_3D | ecosystem: Environmental > Aquatic > Marine > Unclassified | place: USA: California...
AGAACTGGAAGATTTGCAAACTCGGCAGAAGTTACAAATATTATAGAAGGATCACGAGGAGGTATGACTGCAGAATATACCTATATGAAAAATCCTTATCAAACTTTTGAACCAGGTTTTAGAATGGGTAGTACTTATAGAGACCCACGACCACTTATTAGTGGTGCTATCAGAGATATAGCAATACAACAAATGGGGATTAAATTCGGCAATATTAGGAGAGTATAATGGCAAACGCATTAGCAAGAACGTATACAACTCGTAGACGAGCTATTGTTAAAGCGATAGCCACAGAGTTAAGATTACGACTAGATGGTCAATATCCATTTAGAACAAGAATAGCTGGTATCGAAGAAAGACTTAAGTTCTGGGATGAAGTTGTAGACTTCCCAACAATCCATATTGGAGCAGGAAGTGAAGTCCGAGAATATGAAACCGGAGGTTTTAGATTTAGACTACTACAAGTTACAATTAGATGTTTTGTATCAGATGAAGAAGATGTGATACGTGCACTAGAAACAGTTTTAGAAGATGTAGAGACAGTTTTAGAGAATGAAGATCCTCTAACTTACTACGATTCAACAGGAGCATCTCAAACAACTGCTCAAACAACAGTTTTGACAGTTGATACAGATGAAGGAGTTTTGGAACCTCTCGGCGTCGGTGAAGTCGTCGTAGAGATCCGATATTAGAAATCAGCTACGCTAAATAAATATTTGGCAAGGCTCTTTTCAGAGAAATTAGGAGAAACTAAAAATGGCATTTTTCTTTAGTAGAGATACCAAGGTGTTTATGACTTGGTCAGAAGATGGCACAACCGCAAACACCGCTTTATATGAAATACCTGTACTAGACGGTTTCTCATTTAGTCAGGCTACCAATACCTCAGAAGTAACTTTGAGTGAGGCAGCAAATTCCACAGGCTATAGTAAAAGAGGTAGAGCTATGTTTACTGACTCTTTTGCACCAGCAGAGTGGAGTTTCAGTACTTATATGAGACCAACAGTTTCAGGAGCGAACAATGCATGGACAAACGGCGACCACACAGGTAATGCCGTAACATTTGCCGTAGAAGGACCACTTTGGGCTGCTATGAGTGCCAACACTTATGACAGAGCTGTAAATGGTGGAGACTTCCAAGCTAATGCATCTGTCTTTGATTTCGCAAACTCAAACCAAGTTACTCTCGGTGTATTTGATCTATACTTCGTACTCGGTGCTGCAAAAGACACTGATACAGAAGTTTATGCTACAGGTACAGAAGGTGTAACAGTTTACAAACTTGCAAACTGTTCAGTCGGTTCTGCTTCAGTTGATTTTGATATTGAAGGAATCGCACAGATTGCATGGGCTGGAAATGGTCAAACAGTTGAAGAAGTAGCTTCTATTAATACAGCAGCTTCAGGTTTAACAGCAAAAGGTTTAATCAGAGAAGGTATAGATACCACATCTAACTTCATAAGACAAAAACTAACAGATTTAACTATTAGCTTTGATGTATCAGAATCAACAGGTGCATTAGGAGCTTTAAATGTTGACGGAAGTGATGTTTCTTATAACATTACACTAACTGGTGGTAATATTACAATCGAAAATAATCTTACTTACCTAACTCCTGAGACATTAGGACAAGTTAATCTACCACTTGGTCATGTTATGGGAACAAGATCAGTATCAGGTAACTTCACATGTTACTTAAATGATACTGCAAATGGCTCACTTGATCTATTCGAAAGATTACAAGAATCAAGAGGTGTTATTACTAACGCATTTGATTTAACTTTCGGAATAGGTGGATCTGGTAATACTCCAAGGTGTAATGTACAAGTTGCAAAAGCACACTTAGAGTTACCATCTCACTCTCTTGATGACGTCATAAGCGTTGACGTAAACTTCCACGGTTTACCCAGCGACTTATCATCAAGTACAGCAGCAAACGCTACTAACGAAGTCAAACTTACTTACGTTGCTAGCTAATTTTAACAATTATGCGGGACTTCGGTCCCGCATATCCTTACAGGAAAGAGAATGACAGAAGAAAACAAAAAACCAGTATCATTAAAGAGTTTATTAACTCCAAGCAAAACAGTTGAAATTGACTTTCCAGGTTTTGATGGATTTAAAGTCAAATTGACTTATTTAGCAAGAGAAGAGCTGTTAAAATTACGCAACAAAAGTGTAAAACAGACTTTTAATAAAAAGACTAGACAGTTTGAAGAAACTCTTGATAATGATAAATTTTTAAAAGAATACGTAAAAGCAATAATTCAGGGGTGGAGCGGCTTAAAATTCAAATACTTAGAAGAGCTTCTATTGGTTGATGTTAGTAGTTTAAACCCAGATGATTGTCTTGAGTTCGATCATGATAACGCAGAGTTATTAATGAAAAATTCATCAGATTTTGATACATGGGTGAGTGAAACAACCAGTGATCTGGAAAATTTTACTCAGCGCAAGTAGAAGATATACTTGCGTTAATAAAACGAAAATACCAAGATACAGCCATTGACCTAGATAAGTATTTAGCTATATGCGAACAATTAGGTCAAGAACCTGATCCCGATAGAATGCCGCCTGATGTAAGTGTATTACCTTACGAAGTTCAGGTGGCTTTTTTATTGCATAGCAATTTAAACGATAATTGGGATGGAATGTCTGGATACTATATGGGTAAAGATTATACTCCCATAGAAACTCTATTTAATGTATATAATGTAGAGGATAGAAAGACAGTCTGGTTCTTTTTAAAATGGGTGGAACACTATAGTTCAGAAGCAATTAATAGAAAAGTGAAAGAAAGGCAAGACGCTGAGAGTCGAAAAGCCAAGGCACAAAGTAGTGTAAGAAAAAAGTAAATGGCAAAGAAAAAAATTGAAGCTGGTACCATTGTCATCCGCATGTCGGATGATGGCTCATACAAGATTGTAGAGCAACAAGCCAAAAAAACAGGCGCAGCTTTTAATACAGTTGGATTAAATGCACAGTCAGCTGACCGTGCAATGAAAGGTGTTTCACGACAATCTTCAAATGCAACTAAAAACTTTTCAAAAATGGCACAAGGAATCGGAGGATTTCTTGTTCCAGCTTACGCTACTTTAGCGGCTCAATTATTTGCGATTGATGCTGCTTTCCGTTTCTTGAAAGATGCGGCTGACTTCCGAGTATTAAAAGAAGGTCAAGCTGCTTTTGCCGCTACAACAGGTATGGCAATTCAATCTTTAGCAAAAGATTTAATGATTGCAACAGATGCTCAAATTAGTTTTAAAGAAGCATCACAAGCTGCCGCTATCGGTCTTGCTGCAGGACTATCTCCTACACAATTAAAAGAATTAGGTGCTGCCGCAAAAACAGTTTCGATCGCACTTGGTCGAGATGTAACAGATTCATTTAATAGATTAGTTCGTGGTGTGACAAAAGCGGAACCAGAACTTTTGGATGAATTGGGTATTGTGTTAAGGCTCGAAGAAGCGTCTATAAAATACGCCGCTGCTCTTGGTCTAAACAAAAACCAACTTACAACTTTCCAAAAATCACAAGCGGTTACTATTGAAGTACTAGATCAAGCACAATCAAAATTTGGAGCCATTAATGAAATTATGGATCCAACTACCAACGCATTAAATAAATTAGGAGTTGCGTTCGATGAACTTCTAAACAAAGCTAGACCTACCATTGCTTTCATAGCAGAATTTTTCTCAGAAGTATTAACAAAAAATATTGCCGCAGCAACATCTGCAATGTTATTATTTCTTGGTGGTGTAGCAGGATCTTTAATGCCTCAAATACCTACTTTTGATTCAGCAAAAGCAGGAGCACGAGCAGCTGGCGGTATTACAGAGATACTTGGTGATCCAAAAAATAAAGCACAATCAGATAGACTTGAAAGACTTTCATTAGGTACATATACTAAAAATGATTTAAAAACCCTAAAAAAAGCACTTACATCACAAAGATCAACACTTTTATCTCATAATAAACTAATTGAAGCTGATAAAGCATTTCATCTAAGTAACTTAAGAGTAATGGATTTAGAATATGAAGTTTCTCAAAAACAAGGAATAGCACGTATAGCTGCAAACTGGAAACTACAACTTGCTCTCATGACCCAAGAATATGGTAAATTCATGGGAACTGTAGCTTTTGCAGGTAAAGCACTTGTTGGATTAGCTAGAGTTCTTGGTTATATTGGTATTGGTATTATCGCATTTCAATCTGTAGCTTCTGTTATGGATAGATTCAAAACAAAAAGTGAAGAACTAGAAAAATTTATAAATCGTATAACTTCTAGCACTACTAGTATGGATGGTTTAAATCAAGAACTAGAAAAGATGGCGGAAGTTAGAGAAAGAGGTCTTTTAAAAGGTATAGATCAACAAATAATGCAACTTGGAAAAGCTTTTCAAAGTGCTGATTTAATTAATAAACTTAGAGATTTTCAAGAATTTGCTCTAGGTAAAAAACTTGCCCCAGAAGAATATAAGAAATTTAGAACGGAATTTGTAGAGTATTTAGGTACTTTACAAAGACTTGATCCTGAAATGACAAAATACTATAATAAAGTAAAAGAAGGAAAAGACTTAACAACTGAAGAAATTAAGGAATTACGAAAACGAGCAGACTATCATATATCAAATCAACAAGCTGTGCAACAGTTTACCGAAGCTCAATCTGCATTAGTAAAAATAAATAATGCACTTGTAAATCAATTGCCTAAATTAGCTTTTCAAGATCAAGCAACTGAATTAGAAAAACAAGTTGAATCAATGAGACAACTTGGTCCACTAAATGAAAAATATGCTGCAACTTTATTACAGATAGAAGGTAGATTAGGAACTATTAGAGCTATACAAGAAGAAACTTATAATATTGAAATAGCAAGACAAGGAGTTGCATTAGAAGTAGCAGAAAATAGTTTTGGTACAAAAGCACAAAGTGATGCAAAAAAGTATCAAAAAATTATGGATGCAGTATTAAAGCTGGAACAAATGAGAAACGAGTTTCAAGCAGCATCATATCAATTAAGTCTTGCTCAAGGTAAAGAAGAAATTGCAGCAGGTAAAAAGAGACAGGATTTAGCAAGAGCTGCTCTTGTAAATCAGCAAATGGCATATACTATTGCTCTTGCAGAATCAAACGAAGTGTTCAAAGTATATAACACTATGTTAGACCAACTTACAGCAAATATAGGATCATCTATTGGAGCTGCTTTAAGAGGAGAGGCAGATGCCTTTCAAAATATTGGAGAAGAATTAACAAAAACTTTTACAGATGCAATTGGAAAAGGTATTGCAGAAAGAATGATGCAGGATTTACTTGGTGGTACTGCTTTTGACCCAAATCGAATTGTAAAAGAAATGTATAAAAGTACATTTGAAGATGAAGATGGGTCACTTCAATCAGGAATGAGTACTGCAGCAAAAAAGATATATGAAGCTATAGAAAGAGGCTCTGATTATCATAACTTAGCAATATTACAAGCTTTTAGGCAACAAACTGCAGGAGATATAAAAGCGGCAGGAATAGAAAAGGCAGGATTACAGACTGCAAGAACTGCTCATTTAAATCAAGTAAAAGCTTATACACAAGCTCAGATTAATAGAGACGAAGCAAAAGCAGCATTAGATAATTTAGACAAATATAGAATAGTAAATACTAAAGAAATAGAAAGTAGGGGTATACCCTCTCAGGGCATACCAGCTACTTATAAAAAAGCTTTCCAAGATCCTACATCTGGTCAACAATTTACAAAGGATCAGATGGCAAATTTAAGAAAAATAAATGAAGATATTATATCTAAATCAACAGATACTTTATTAAAAAATAATGAAGCTTACACTTTAAATGAAGAACGCTTAGCACAATTTGATATTAGTATACAAAGTGTAACTGAAAGAATCACAGGACTAGATCAAAGTTTAGCTGGGTTAGATGAAGAAATAAAGAATAAAGAGAAAACATCTGTTCTTCCAATAGGAGATACAACAGATAAAACAACAGCAACAGAGACAACCACTACATTTGCTGATAGTGTTGATACTTTTACAGGAGTTTCTACTAAATTCTTAGGAGGAACCGCAATGTTATTAGGTGCTGCAGGAAAAAGTGAAGAAGCAGCAAAACTTATGGAAATTGCAGCAAAAATTCAAATGGCAGCAATGATTTACCAAGGTGCAAGTAATTTCTTTGGTGGAATGAGTGGTAAGTTTGACATAATGGGGGGTTTAAAAGGTTTATTTGGAGGGGGAGCAAGACAAGGTGGACTAATGAGTGCACCTGGTTATAGATCATATAGCGAGGGAGGAACAGCAACAGGACCAAGCTCTGGCTATCTTGCAGAATTACACGGTACCGAAGCTGTAGTTCCTCTACCAAATGGAAGAAGTATTCCAGTAGAAATGCAAGGAAAATCTGGTGGAACAAATAATATCTCTGTGAATGTAAATATGGCAAACGGAGAGACAACCATGACCTCAGATCGTGGAGGAGAAATGGGACTTATAATAGCAGCGGCTGTTAAAGAAGTGATAGCTGATGAACAACGCGCAGGTGGATTATTGAGTGGTACATAATGGCAATAGGATTTGATGTAGGCGGAACACTCGGAGTAGTAGTTCCAGATAAAGGACAAAAAAGAAATAACAAACCAAGAGTATTTGTCGCTAACTTTGGCGATGGATATGAGCAAAGAATTGCAAACGGTATAAATAGTTTAGAACAAACTATAGATGTAGCTTTTACAACTCGACCAAAAGCAGATATAGATGATATCGTAGCGTTCTTTGAATCAAAAGGCGGAGTCACAAACTTTAACTTTACATTATCAGATTCAAATGCTGGTGGAAGTGAAGAAACAATAAAAGTGGTCTGTGATACTTGGGATCAAACATGGGTGTATGATGATTACTACACTCTTAATGCACAATTTAGAAGAGTTTACGAAGCATAATGACAGAGAAAATTTTAGTAAAAGACTTACAAAAGCAAGATCCAGGCTCAGCCGTTGTTGATCTTTATGAATTTGAGTATGCCAAAAATACTTGGGCATACTTTGCTGTAGGTCTTGAAGCTGATTTATCTACAATACAAATGAGAGATTATTCAAATAATTCTCAGATAAATACTTATGTTGCTGCACCTGTACAAGCAAAAGGTTTTGAGCATCAAGCATCAGGAACTTATCCAAATCCAAGTTTTACAATAGCAAATGCAACAAGTGTTTTTAGTGGAGCAGTAGGAACAACCGACTATGATTCTTTAGTTGGTAATCGAGTTATTCGTAGAACTACTTTAAAGAAATACTTATATGGAGAAGCTTCAGCAACAAATCCTCCAACTGAGTATCCACGACAAGTTTTTTATATTGACAGAATTAAAACAAGAACAAAAATATCTGTAGAATTTAGTTTACGAGTTCCTTTTGAATTAGAAGGAATTAAAATTCCATACAGACAAGTAGTAGTAAATAGATGTCCTTGGGAATATCAAGGTGCAAGTGATCACTTATCAGAGTATCAAAAAGCAAAAAGCGGATGTACTTGGAGAATCGACAGCACTTATGAAGCTAGACATTTATATACAGAAAATGGTGCAACAACATATAAAGTATATGTAAATCAAGATGATGAGTATATTGTACCTAGTAGTCTTACTTTTGGAAATTGGACAAGTGAAGCAGGAGCAAATACTCTATCACTTGATACTTATTGGTATACACAAACAACTGCAAGCAGAGCTGCAGCAAATGGAACAGTAAGTAGTCAGACAGTAAATAATTATTGGCAAGTAGCAACACAAGGTACAAAAACTGCACTTGGAACTCCAACAGATACAAATGAGAATTTTAAAAGAGTAAGAACTTATGCAACTTATAGTCATGGAACAGAGTATTTTATTTACTCAGATGATAAAAAGAATGACTATGTAACTTTTACAGATAATGTAGCAAGTTCTGCAACTTATAACAAAACACTTATGTGGAAAGCAAAGAAAGCAAGTATTAATGTTGCACCTACTTACAGTACTTACTGGGAAAGAGGTGATATCTGTGGTAAATCTCTCACTTCTTGTGGAATGAGATTTGGATTTACGCCAATTAATACTGGTAATACATCTACTACAGGTAAAACTGAATTTAGTACTAATGTAGTAATTCCATTCGGTGGTTTTCCCGCCGCTAAAGATTTTGGATAAGATCTTCTTAGCAGCAGAGAAAGCGGCACCTTATGAAATGTGTGGACTTCTTTTACAGAATGGCGATTTCATTGAATGTGAAAATTTAGCAGACGATAAAAAGAATAGCTTTAAAATCGACTCAAAGATTGTAGTTAAGTATCAACTAAATTCTTTGATAAAATACATAGTCCATAGTCACTACATGAGTGATTGTAAACCAAGTCAACATGATATTGATTGTTGTAACGCACAAAGGATACCATATATGATTGTATCGTATCCACAAAAAGAGGTATTTATTTTAGAACCAGCATGACAAATATTTATTTAACAGGAGATCTTGGCGAGAAATTTGGATCTCATTGGAAACTCGAAGCACGAAACATCGTAGAAGCTATACGAGGAATTTCTGTGCAACGTGAAGGTTTTTTAAATTACATTACTGAACAAGCAGGTAAAGGTATACACTATACAATTCAGAAAGGCGAAGAATTAATTGATGGGGATACTGATGCATTACTTAGTCTTGGAGGACAAGATTTAGTAATTTCTCCAGCAGTAGAAGGTTCAAATGCAAAACAAACAATCGGTTATATTTTAATGATTGCATCTTTCTTTATAGATCCAACTGGAACTACAGGACGAGCAATAGCAGCAGCGACATTTGCACTTGGTACTATGTTAGTTATGGAAGGCACACTTGATAAACTAATGAAAGATTCACCATCTGATACAAATGAAGCATACTTATTTAACGGACCAGTTAATAATGTAAAACAAGGTATTCCAGTTCCTCTCTGTTATGGAAAACTAGAAATAGGAGGAGCACCAATAAACTTTGGTTTTACAAATACAAGAGTAACACAATCCGCAGGATTTACTTTTAAAGGATCTACAAATACAAATTCTGATGAAGATTGGCAAGGTGGAGAAGACTACTGGGTTAGCGGTGTCGGTGGAGGATATTCTAATCAAGGTATGGGTTCAAGTGGTGCAATATACACAGGTGGAACTTCAAACATAGACTGGAATTTATTAGCAGATCAGTATAATCAAATTACTGAAGAAATTATTGAAGACTTGGAGCAAATAGGAAAATAGATGGCACTTAATAACCCAACTGCAAATGGTGGCATAGGATCAGCAGCACCAGGCAATTTATCAACAAATGTAACATCACTAAAGCATCAAACAGCTGTAGTGTATGACTTAGTCTCAGAAGGACCAATAGAAGGTCTAATTGATGGTGCCGCTAGTGTTCTTATTAACGGAGCTCCAGCAGTTTCATATCAGTATGCCGAAAGTTTTGCAACAAGAAAAGGTACTGATATCGCATATGATTCAGCAAATAATAAACTAACCGATAATCTTTCTACAAATGTTTTTGATGGTTTAGATACTAGCGATGGTGTTAGACAGGTATTAGTGGTTGGGGGTAAAAAGAAAGGCACAGCCGCTGTCAGCACCACTGCTGGTTCCAAAATAGTTACAACAAATACAAGTATAATGTCATTCGCAAGCGATGATGTTCAAACTGCATCTACAGAATTAGTACCTCAATTAAGAATTGAAGGAGCAGGAGTAGATGGAGGCAATTTTGCAGCCACAATCACAGAATTTATTAATACTGCCGCAGTAAAAGTAGCACTTGCTCCCGCAACTACTGTATCAAATGCAGACTGTAAAATAGACCTTGTTGATAGAATAGCAAGTTACTCTGTAAATACAGCAACATTAGCAACTGGTGGTGGTGTCGATCAAGCAAACACAATTATTATTCTAAGTACTCCAAGAATACCTGAATCAGAATCTCCACGTTTTAATTTTACAAACTTTGGATATGCTTTCAGAACAGGAGAAAGAGAGCAACCATTTTTACAATCACCCAAAGGTGTTGGTAGTGCATCTTTTGCACATGAAATAGGTGAGGAGCTACCACAATCTTTAATTTCAGGAAACCCAAGTAATGCAACACTAAGTTTAGATGATGCAAATGGAGATCCATTAGCTGAGCCAACCTCAGGAGGACGCACCTATGGAGCAAGTACTTTAATAGGAACAGGAGATCCTGGCATTGTTGATCATATTAAAGTAAATGTGGAAATGCCTAGACTTGAATCTAGAAAGAAAAATAGTTCAAATAACGCAACAGGTCCTTCTTTTGTAGAATACAGAATTTTATTTAAATACTTTAGAAATGGATCTGAGGTAGAAGAAGTCGTTGTACACGGACCAAAAACTTTATCAGGTCGATCTTTACATGGAAATACTTTACCAAAATCAGCAACAAGTGTTATTCATAAACACACAGTAACTCCTACACTTGCAACTCTTTCATTTGATACTGAAAAATTCCAACCATTTGATGACTTCCAAGTTACAATTCAGCGACCAACCGCAACAAATTTTGAATATGGTAACTGGGTACATGAGAATCAGTCTGTAATTAAATCTATTGAGTGTATAGTAGAAGATAAACTTAACTATCCATATACAGCATTTGGAGCAGTTATTATTGATGCAAAAGACTTTAGAGAAATGCCATCAAGAGCATATCAAGTACGTGGTCTAAAAATAAAAGTTCCAACAAACTATTTTCCAGCAGAAGAAGCTTTTGCGAATACAGGAATTAGAAGAACAACTGCAAGTTATACTCGTAATGTAAGTACTGGAGTAGATGCATCAACTTACCAAGACTGGGATGGAAAGTTTAGAGGCGATAAAAACGAATTTGACGCAACAAGCCCTAACTATAATGCAGTCTATTGTAATAACCCAGCGTGGGTATTTTTAGACATTATGACTAATCCTCGATATGGATTAGGACGTTGGTTAGACCCAGATAATAATTTTGATTTAATAGACAAATATTCTCTATTTGCTATTGCCAAATATTGCGATGAATTAGTACCAGATGGAAAAGGTGGATCAGAACCTCGTTTTACTGCGAATGTTTATATTAAAGATTTACAAGAAGCTGTAAAAGTTGTTAAAGATTTCCTAACTTTATTTAGAGGAATCTTAGTCTGGAAAAATGGACAAATAACTTTAGCCGCCATGCAGGAAAAAAGTCCTGTTTATACCTTTACAAAAGGTAATGTTATTGATGGAATGTTTACATACAGTTCATCTTCACAAAGATTTAGATCAAATCAAATTCGTGTAACTTGGAATGATCCAGATAATCACTACAAACAAGCAGTAGAAATTGTAGAAGACTATGATGAGATTGCAAGAATAGGTAAAATTATTCCAAAAGAAACAGTAGCATTTGGTTGTACTTCACAGGGACAAGCACATAGATATGGTAAGTTCCATTTATTCTCAGAGAAACTTGATACTGAAATAGTATCATTTAAAACTGGATTAAACGCAGGTTTCTTACAACCAGGCGATTCAATATACATACAAGACGCAGACTATGATGATATTCAATTTAGTGGTCGCGTTTCTTCATCTTCTACAACTACAACAATTAATATAGATAGAGCTGTTACACTTTCAGGAACAGCAACCTCAACTTTACACTTAATATACCCATCTGGTGGTGCTTATCTCGGACAAGATTTAGCAACTATTAATGGTACTACATACCGAAAAGGAGAGTTAGTACTTACAGATGAAGGTGGAAATACGATAGATACTGCAGCAAAAGCAGCAAACTGTAAAGATGATTCTGATGGTCTAGTACAATTACTTTGGTCTGAAGATTCAAGAATAGAATCTCAAGTTATAGATAGTTATACATCAAGCTCTATAACAGTAGCAAGCGCATTTAGTGCTGCTCCAAATAGAGATGTTATTTGGTCAATAACAACAACTTCTGCAGATGGTGAAAAACTTGCTGGAAGTTCAAAAGAGTTTATGATTCAAGCCATAAAAGAAAATGATGGAAGAATCTTTGAAATTACAGCAGTACAGCATACTTCTGGAAAATATGATTTAATTGATAGAGGTTGGGCAATACCTGCAATACCTGATGTAAATAGACCTCCAAAATACATTGAAGAAGTACCAGTACCTAGAAATCTAGCAGTTAAAGCAATACCTATGGGCTCAGGTGATAATTCATCAGGAGACGTAAATGTATCAGGATCAGCAGCTCCAGATTTAGGATATAAAATACTACTTACTTGGCAAGCTCCTTTATCAACAAGACTTGATAAAAACGGAAACTCAGTTACAAGTGAGTACGAGCATTTAAAAGAATATCAGGTAGCATGGGATGGTAAAGGTAGATACGATGGAAATGCAAAATGGGAAAGATTTAGTGTAGACCCTGAAGATACTTCATATACTTGGGAAAATGTAATGCCAGGTACATATCGAGTAAGAGTAAGAACAGTAAATATTAGAGAAAACTTTTCTCGATGGAGAAGCAGACGTATTGGTGTTGATGATGCCGTCGGAGCCCATATATTATCAAGTCAACCAGGTAAAGACATTCCATTAGGTGGATTTTTAGATACAACATTAACAATAGCTGCTAATGGAGTAGTAAGTTTTTCAAATACTTCATATAATTACTTACCTCCACAAGTAGACGCTGGAACTTTTATAACTGTATCAAGCGGAAATACTGCACAAACACAGCAAGACTTTAGTGCAATGTCTGCAAACAGCGTAGCATATTTATTATATGACTATAGCAACACAGCAGACCCATTACAAGCTATTGAATATAGAACAGATACTACATCAGAAGATGCACAAGGAAATAAACTTTATCCTATTTTTACAAAAAGAACAATTAATGATGCAAATACAGACTTTGGACAAGCAAATGGTACATTCTCTGTAGATGCAGGAGAGACAATATTAGAAGGAAGTAGTACTACTTTCTTAAGTGATTATCAAACTGGTGACCTAATTGTTTTAGGCGATGCAGGTACTACTCGACAATATGCAAAAGTAACTTATGTCTATAGTAATACTAGCATACAGATTTCAGATGGTGCATTAAGAGCGTATAGCGGAGCAAATGTTTTCTTCCAAAATTACAAAATAGATAGAACAAAAGACGCAATTTTAGCAGTAGTAGCAAATACATCAGGTACATATTCACTACAGCAATTTACTTCTAAATTCAAAATAAATACTGGAGAAATTGGTGATGGTGCTGTAACTGAAACAACAATAGCAGAAAACGCTGTTGGAGGTACTGCTATTCAAGCAAATAGTATTACTTCTCTTATGTTAACTTCAAGTGCTGTAGCTGCATTTACAGTATCAGCAAACTCAATTACAAGTGTAGAATTAGCTTCAAACTCAATACAAGCAATTCATATTCAAGCAAACTCTATTGGAGCATCAGAAGTTGCCGCAAATAGTATTGGATCAGTAGCAATTATTGCTGATTCTATTGATAGTTCTCATATTGCTGCAAACTCAATAGATAGCACAATGATTATAGCAAATGCTATTGGTACATCAGAAATAGCCGCAAACTCTATTGATAGTGCCCAAATTATAAGTGGATCTATTGATACTGTGCATGTATCCGCAAATGCGATTACAAATGCAAAAATAGCTTCTAATTCTATTACTACTGCTTCAATTGCAGCGGGCTCAGTTACAGAAGCAAAAATAGCAGCAAACTCTATTGGAACTGCTGCTATTCAAGCAAATTCAATTACTTCAGCTCAGCTTACTGCAGATGCTATAAATTCATTCACTGTGGGAGCAAATGAAATTACCGCAGTAGAAATTGCTTCTGGTACTATTACAAATGCCCTAATGGCAGCAAACTCAATTACTTCAGTTGAGATAGCTGCAAACTCTATTGGAAGTGCAGAACTTACCATTGGCTCTGTATCTGGAACAATTATTGCTAGTGGTGGAGTTGGAACAACTCAATTAGCTACTGGATCTGTAACTGGTATTATTATTGCCAATGGTGCCGTTGATACAAACCAATTAGCAGGAAGTGCAATTACAGCAGCTAAAATAGCAGCAAATGCTGTAACAAGTGGAAAAGTCGCAACTAATGCTATTAATACAGCACAAATTATAGCAAATGCGATCACTTCAACACTACTAGCAAGTAACTCAGTTACAAATGAAACAATAGCTGCAAATAGTATAGACTCAGTAAGTATTGCAACTGGAGCTGTGGGAGCTATACAAATTGCCACTGGAGCTGTTACAAATGCTAAGATGGCAGCAAATGCTATTGGAGCAGCACAGATTATTGCAGGATCAATTACCAGTTCAGAATTAGCTGCAAACTCAGTTGGCTCCGCACAGATAGCAGCAAATACAATTACAAATAATGAACTAACAGCAAACTCTGTAACAGCAGCTATTATAGCAGCAAACTCAATTACAAATAATGAATTATCAATTAACTCTGTAAATGCTGCAATTATTCAAGCTGGCACCATTGATAGTTCCCATATAACAGCAAACTCAATAACAGCCGCAGCGATTGTAACAAATGCTATTGATAATTCTCATATTTCTGCAAACAGTATTACTTCTGTAAGTATTCAGAGTGATGCAGTTGGTACTAACCAGATTTCATCAAATGCAATTACAAATGCGAAGATATCTTCTGGTGCTGTAGATACAAATGAGATTGCAGCAAATGCAATTACAAATGCAAAGATAGAAAGTGGAGCTGTTACAAATGCAAGTATCAATGCTTCAGGAATTGAGTTTGCAAAAATAACTTCTGTATCTATTACAAGCGCAATGATTCAGGCAAACTCAATTACATCAGCAAAGATAGCCGCAGATCAAGTAGGTACAAGTGAAATTGCAGCAAACAGTATTACTTCGGCTTTAATAGCAGCTAATCAAATTGGTACTGCAGAAATAGTTAGTGGAAGTATTACAACTGCACTTATAGCTGGAAATGCTATTACTTCGGCTTTAATAGCAGCTAACCAAATAGGTAGTTCAGAAATAATTGCAGGAAGTATTGGTACTTTACAGATTGCTGCAAACTCGATTACAGCAGCAAAGATAGCAGCTAACCAGATTGGTACTTCTGAAATAATTGCAGGAAGTATAGATAGTTTACAGATTGCAGCAAATGCGATTACAAATGCTAAAATATCATCAACAGACAGTTTAACATTAACAGTAGCAGGCGGATCTGCTGGTGGGTGGACACTAAATTCAACGTCATTATCAAGTGCAAATATTGTTTTTAGTTCCGTAAATCAACAAATAATTATATCGGATGGAACATAATGCCTAGTAGAGTTTTATTTGGTAAAGGAACAGCAACAAGAGGCACAAGTAATTTTGGGCTATGGGTATCAAAACCTTCAGCAAATGTTGAGACAACAACTGCAAATAATCTAATTTTTGATTCTACAACAGTACGAACAGGATTGATATATGCAGGTGCAAATTTTACAGCAACTTCATCCGCTATAACTTGGACATCTGGAAGTAAGGCAACATTAACTTATATTCCAGAGGTTTTAGTAAATGAGGCAAATACAGCAATTTTACATAATGAAAATATAGTAAGTAATCCAAGCTTTGACAGTTTTACAGAAGATCTTATTAGAGAGTATGATACTTATAAAATTTCAAATACAAGTGTAACTCCACTCCGTATGAGTTTATCATATTCTCCAGCCAATACTTCACGAACAAGTGCAGCGGGCGCTTTTATTAT